>Ga0193962_1000272_pt1 | contig 23646 bp, 33 predicted proteins | sample FB_5_MG_FD_140335 | JGI IMG/M metagenome (GOLD analysis project Ga0193962, IMG submission 140335) | Microbial mat bacterial communities from the Broadkill River, Lewes, Delaware, United States - FB_5_MG | ecosystem: Environmental > Aquatic > Freshwater > River > Microbial mats | place: USA... | reverse complement strand
CATTATTCTTTGTATCTTCTTTTGCCAATGTCGTATGATATTCATTAATATTGTAATTATATGCATATCTATATTCTGATTCTTCAATATATTTATTTTTCAATTCATATTTGTATATAATTGCTTTTTCAAGTTTATTTATTTCTATTAATTCTTTTGTTTTATTAGATATAACTGTTAAATTATTTAATTTTTCATATATTTTTACTTTAAAAGAATCAACTAATTCCATCATTTTTTCTTTAGATTCACTTATTCTTATATATTCAATATTTTCTAAAACCATTTTTGTTTCATAAGACAAATTATCATCTTTATCAATTGTCATTTCTATATCAACTTTATATAAATCTTCTATTTTAAAATCATTTATTACGTGTCTATTAAAATTTTGATTTATACTATTATAAAGACCTGATTTTTCATTGTTATCAGATATTAAAAGAGTTTGTTCACTTACTTTCTCAATATAATTCAAATCTTTGTTGTATGATATTATAGCTACCCTAATATGTCTTTTACATTGATTATTATTCACAACAATAAACTTCCCTCTCTATTTTTTAGTACCATATCTTAACTTAATATCTGCCTCATCTACATCTTTTAATTTATTTACATTCCATTCTAAATTAAAATCATAATTTGATTTCTTTTTAAATTCTTTTATTTTTATGAAAACCGCATATATATTTGAAATTTCGTTAATATTATCTCTAAATGGCTCTAAAATTATAAAACTATTAATATATGATTTTCTTATTTTATTTTGAAGTATATCAATAATAGTTTTTTTTGAAGTATCATAATTTTCAATTAATAATAGTTTATCATTATCTTTATCTTTATTATTTATTTTCATTGAAACTTCTAATGTATCTTTTTCTACTATTGATAATAAATTATGTGACCTATCACCTGTATTTCTTCTTCTATAACTATTATTTTTGCATTTAAAATATTCTATCTTTGCTTGATATAATAAATTATCTTCCACCTTTTCTTTTTTCTTATCAAGAACTGTTTTTAAACTACTTATCTTTTGTATTATTAAAAATTTAGCATCACTTGTTATTTTTTGCATTAATATTTTATTAAACTCTTTTTGATAAAAATCAAGAGGCAGTATTATTTGTGCTTTTATTCTTATATCTTGTGCTTTAATATCAAATTCTATATTGCTAATAGTTATTTTACCTATTTCTTCTTCTTGAAGTCTTTTTATAAAATAGTCTTCATTATTAAATTCTTTTTTAGAAACATAAAATATTTCATCTTTTAAATCTTCCTGAAGTATAATGGTTTGTTGATTAACCATATCCATATATTCTTTAAGAGTGTCATATTCTAATATAACTATTTTCTCTTCTATATTTTGAAGCTTAAAACCTTTTTTAAACATTATTTTGTCTTATTTTTATATTCTTCAATAAATTTTTTTCTTATGACTTTTGGCAAAGGAAGAAGTAATTCATGCTTTATTGATATATCACCTTTAAAACTTACTATAATTGCTTTAAAATATTTTGTAACATATTCTACTGATTTTGTTACATCCCATTCTACTTGCCCTGTAAAGCCATCACAGACATATCCACATGTTTCAAAAGGGTTTGATTCATATTTTCTTGAAAATGCACTTATTATATTTAAATGTTTCTTGGTGTCAGGGTATTTTTCTTTAATTTTTTCAATAGTCATTTATTATCCTTTTAAAATGGTGTTTCTATTACGTCTTTAAGTAATGGCAAATATTTTTTAATCTCTTTTCTTTTAGTTTCTAAATTTCTTAAAAAAGTGTTTTTAACACGCTCTTCATCTAAATTCCCAAAAGTTGTTATAAATATAGAATAATCATGTGAAATTCTAGATAGTCTTATTTTAAATATATTTATAGTTTCTAATTTTTCTTTGTTTATACTATTCTTCATTTTTTTCAGTATTTCTTGAACTATTTCTTTTTTATCTTCTTCTAAATCATTATTTATTAATTCAATATCATATTGTAAAGTTTGTCTAAATGCTCTTTTTTCACTAATGGGTTTTGCAATCAATTTTATTCGAAAAGAATAAATATCATTTTCTGTTTTAATATTTTCTTCTTTTATTAACATGTATGTTTCTATTGCTCTAGTCCTTTCTAAATCATTATAATTTAAAGAAAGAGTATCAGTAATGTTATTTATTTTTAATTGAATAGTTTTTGCGAAGTTATTTTTAAGGTATATTGAATAAGATTCATCTATAATTTTTTTATTGAAATATTCTTTAAAAACATATGCTCTTGCAGTAATTTTAAATTTATTATTTTCAATATCATAAATAGATTCAACTATATTTATTTTATTTAATTGATTTTTATTTAGGTCTAAAACTTTGTATTTATTTTGAGGAGTATTGTCTTTTGTTCTACATATTTCATTACCATCTTTTTCTTCAACAAGAATAGTTTGTTCAGCAACTTTATCAAGTGTTCTATCAATATTGTTATATTCTAAAACCCATACTTTGATAGTACTTTCATTATTTTTTAATAAATTCATATGTATCCATTTATATTTTTATAAATAATATAATATTTACTCTTAATATCTTCTTAATTAATCATTTGGTTCTATGCTTAACATCATTTGACGTACTTCTTCATTTCTTATTACATCATCTAATCTAGTATTTATTTCATTATGATTTCTACTACTTTGCATTATAAATCGTTCATGCATTTTAAGAGTTCTATCAATCATATGTTGCTCTTTGAAACCATCATCTTTTTCAATTAAATATAAGATTTCAAAACCTAACATATTTTTATTTTTATTAATTACTTTTGTTAAATATAAACTATTTTCCTTTATCTCTTCTTTTTTTGTCATAATTTCAAGAGTACTATTATTATTTTCAAGAGGTATTATTTTTCCACCTTCACTTATACCTATGAATAAAACTACTTTAATATCTAAAACAAGTCCTTCTTTTTCTTTTATATAACACATCTTATATAAACTTTTATTATTTACATTTGTTTTATTAGTATTATTGCGATTATTAATTTTTTCAATAATTAAATTACTTTTTTTTGTGAAACTATTTATTAATTCAAATTTCTTTTTTGTATTCTCTTGATATTCAAAAAATTTGTATTCAGGCATAATTATTCTTAATATAATATTTGTTTTTAAAGTATTTTCATCAATTTCTAAACTATGTAATTTTATTACATTTAAATCATGAATTTTATTTATATTTTTTAAAATAAAATCGTTATCTATTGAATCATTTAAACTTTGGTAATTTGAAGAAATATTATCCTTGATAATATATTGTTTATTTATTAAAGTTATACTATCTTCAATAAATTTATATTCTAATATTATTATTTTTATTTTATCTGACATTAATTATATCTTATATCAATATTGTTATTATATATATATTGGTTATCTTCCCTTTCCAAGGTAAATGATTGATTTGCTCTTAAATGTCTATTTGTTTGTCTTTCAAAGTTATTAATTAATATCTCATCACGCTTTGATGAAGGCGTTATTTGATAATATATATCTATATCTTTATCCTTTTTATTTTTATTTCTTATAATATTTACACCTGTATCAATAATTAAATTATCAGATGTCTCTTTCATAATTTCTTTTAAATTAGATTCACCTTCAAGAATTTTATATTCTTCATTTCCGAGTTTTAAATATATTTTAATAATATCTTTTTTTATTATCTCATCATTTTTATACTTTAAATAAATGAATTTATATAATTTCTTTGAATCTATATCTTTAATTACACTTGTTATATTTTTTTTGACTTCATTTAAAGATTTTTTTGCATTATTTTTTATAAAATTTATAATTTTATGACGTTTTTCTATATTCATCATATTCATTTTATATTTTTCTTCTGACATTATTATTCTAGCTACAACTTTTATTTGTTGAGTATCAACATCTATTTTTAAGTCTTCTATTTTAGTCTTTGAATAAATATCTTTAATATCAGTAGGTTCTATATAATGAGGATTAAAATTTTTGATTTGACTTTCATAAATATTTTCATGGGTATTTATAAGAGTTTGTTTATTAATAATATCTACATTATCTGTAAAAGAATCATATTCTAGTATTACTATTTTTATAAATTTTTCCATTGGACTCATTTTATTTTTAAATATATTTTAATATATTTTAATATATTTTTCTTAATTTGAGCTTAAAGATTATTTAATTCTTATTTTGATAAAATTCTTTAAATTTATATAGAGGGAATTTTGTGAGAGAAACAATTATAAAACAAGGCTTCAAACCTTGTTTTAATACTCTGCTCCATTAAAATAATATTGATTTAATGCTTCACCAAATCTTTTGTTAACTTCATTTAAAATAATTTGTCTTGTAGCCATATTATTGTAATCAAAACCTAAAATTCTTTTTAATTCAACTCTTAATTCTTGAATTGCTTCTTCTAGATTATCAAAAATTAATAAATTTTCAATTTTATCAGAATCTAAAGTTCTAGAAGTAACTTGTTGTGTACTATGATATTGACCATTTAAAATATCAAATTTTAAATCTCCATCATGTAGCATACTTCTTCCAATATCTGAATTATATTTTAACTTTAAAATGGTAGTGAAAGAACTATCTACACTTACGTAAAAAACTTCAGGTAATTCTTTGATTTGTTCGATTTTCATATTAAGCCTTTTTTTGATATATATTATTTTATAATAAACTTGCTTAAAAGTTAATAAAATAAAAGGTTCTTTATAATTATTTCATAATTTAATTTAAGGAAACTGTTTATGAATTTATTAAGTAAAAGAAATTCTTTGAGGATGTTTTATTTCTCTTATTGGAGTATAATAGTTTATCTTATTATGGTTGTCCCATATCAACTTAAAGATATTTATTCTAATTTCCAAATAGGTATTATATTATTTGTTTTAATAGCTTTTAAATTTCTATCTATCCCTTTATTCTCCAAACAGAAAATTTCAAAAAATTTTATTTATTCATTGATAGGAATTTTATCTGTAAGTACTCTTCTTATACCTTTTGTATATAATTATTTTTATGCATTAGTTTTGCTTGGTATTATTATAGCAATTGTATCGAATTATATTATTTCTTACTTTGATATGATTAAAGTAAAAACATATCGTAAATATTTAGGTTCATTTAGGGTATATGGCTCAATAGGTGGCTTTACTTTGTTTGTTTTATTAATGTTAAACCTTGATATATTTTATATAATTTTCTTTTTTATATTTTTGTTTTTATTATCTTCAACTATTATTATTTATAGAAGTAAAAAAATTTACAAAGTAAAAAATATTGATTCAGAAAAAAAACTTTTTAACTTTAGTTCTTACTATTGGGTAATAGCAATATTACTATTAGGAGTAATGCAATTTTATCATTCTTTTTTTGGTATCTATCTAATTGAATATGGAGATTATGAGTCTTTTGATATTAATTTTTTATTAGCCACAGGTATCTTTTTTGAGATTATAGCCTTATTTGTTGCTTATAAGTTTTTGAAAAAATATGACCTTAAAAATGTATTTTTATTAGCTACTTTTATCACAGGTATTAGACTTATTTGTTTTGATTTATTTTTAGATAATTTCTATGTACTTATTATAGTTCAGTCGTTACACTTTTTTACAATGGGATTATTTTTCCCTTCATTATTAAATCTTATAAAAAAATATAATCACTTTAACTTAAATCAAGCTTTACAATTTTACAATGGATTTGTTGATGGATTATTAAAATCATCACTATTATTTGGATTAAGTTTTTTAGTATTTCAAAATATATTTATATCATTAGGTATAATAATTGCTATTTTACCTCTTTTTTATAAATACGTTCAAAAAGTTTAAATTTTTAACATATTATACAAACCTAATTAAACTCATTTTTTAATTAGGTTTGTGATTTTATATTTTATATAACGAAGTATAGTGGTCTAAGTTAATTTCAGCAGAACATGAAAATTTATTTCCATTTTCAATAATTTTAAAATCTTTAAATAATTCTTTAAGTTCTTTTATCCCTTTTTTGTATTCTTTTTCAGAATAAGGTCTTAATTCAAACTTTTTATTATCATTTACTCTACTCAAACAATAATAATGTGCAGTTGTACATATATCTATTGCACCTGCTATAATATTATACAAAGGGATAGTAAAGTTCCTAGCCTCTTTATATTTTTTATTTTTATTAAGTATATAGCCCATAATATCATTAATAAATTTTTCTTGATTTAAGGAGTAATGTAATTCTTCACCTTCTAATATTTCTTCTTCAGTTTCAATTTCTTCAGACATTTATAAAGCCTTTTTTATTATATAATTAATATTAACATATTTTATCTTAATTTTTTATTAGTTTTTAAGTTAATAAATTATAAACTATATTTATATATTATCAAAAGGAATAAATTTATGAACACACCTTTATTAGCCATTGAAAAAACATCACTTACTAGTAACCTTATAATTGAATCTTTATTAGAAATGTTGAAGAGTGTATACTCTATTGATTATACTAATGTAAAATTTGATATTACTGCTTCTGAAATATTAATTAAAATTAATACATGTCAGTTTAATCCTGCTTCTTTATATTTTATTGGTCAAATAACTGCTTATAGAAAAATGGGTGGTATCAATGAAATACATAGTGACTTGAAACCAATCATTGATAAACTTCTTGAAGATATGTTAGAACATATAAACTCTAATTTATAATTAATTTTATCTCTTTTTAAGTATATATATGTAATAATTGTATATACAAAAAAGGGGTTTATATGTCTTATGATAACACTAACACTACTACTGAAAAAAATTTACGTGATTATTTTTTAGTTCCTGATTTAACCAATTTTTACTTTGATACAGAAAATGATTTTTGGATAGTTCCTTGCAAACAGATTAAAAAGAAAGCTAAACCAATTGATACAGGTATAGGAGTTATTAATTATGATTCAAGAAACCATGTTGATATTGATTTTAATGATGTATACGATGACAGTTTAGCAATTTCTAAAGAAGATGGTGCTTTAATATTTAATTCAGGTATTTTTAGTTCTATTTTAGAACATTCAGATGAAGTTGATGATTGGGTAAGAGAACATTTTATTTCACCTAATAATAGTGCTATTAAAGGATTTTTACTTAGAATAGCTCAAAAATATAATTAGAATAGGTTAAAAAGATGTCAGATACATATATAAATCATTATATTATACAAAACACTCCCGTTGGGAAATATAATTTCCCTAATGTTGTTCAAGTTGATTTTGTTATGGATTATATTGATTTTGATGAATATCGTTCTGATTGCGAACTTAATAAACTTGATAAATCTGATTTTAATAATCTTAAACAATTTATAGAGTTGGTATTAGTTGAGCCTTTATCTTACTTTGATAAAAGACCTTTGGCTTATGGGTATTGTATTGTTAAATTTGCTCAGGAAGCTGTTATTTCTTTTTTTATATCAAAAGATGATTTTGAAAAATCTAAAGATAAACTTTATTCACATTATTATAATAGTGATGTTTTAAATTTTGAACATGAGTTTGAACATGGTGTGTTTTTTATTAATGGTAAACCTGTTAGTAAAAATTTTAATTCAAAAAGATGTGAACATGAAAAAGTTTATCATAAGTTTATTAATAAAGAACAGCGTGTTCGTCAGATAATGTAAACTTATTTGTTATTATTCTTTTACATTTATTATAAAATTATTAATTTTAATTTAAAAAGTTATCTAAAAGTGTTTTTTTTGTAATTTAAATGTTTGAATTTGATTTTATTAAGATTGTATATTATAATATAAATGCTCAGTTACCATTGTGTAATAAGAGGTGACTTTTATCGTTAGGTCTTACTCATAGCGACCATTTTAACACATGTTGTTAAATTCCTTAGATTCTGTTGTATACGATAGAAAGAAGTAGTAAGGGCTTTTTGAAGCCCTTCTACTTAATTTATATGACTAAAGTTTAAAACTTCTATTTGGTCTTCACGACTTCTTCTTTGCATAAAACTTGCTCTTTCAAAAAAATTATTAATTAACTTATCATTAAGTTCTTTTTTTGTATTAGACTCAATCATTGATTTGCTTAATATTACTGTTTCTAATATTTTATTTTCTTTAGGAATTTTGATACTTTCATCAAATTCATCCTTATGAAGTTCTTTGTTTTCTAAACTTTTAAAAACATCATTATTATCATATATTTTTATTATTTTATATCTTATTAATTTGTTATTTTCTTCTTCCATTGATTCATTATTATGACTTGTTAAATTCGACCAATTTGGAATAGTTTTTTCTTTTTCTTTCTCTAGTTCTAAAGGAGTTTTATCTACTGCTATTTTTTGATAAATATATTTTACATATGTTACTTTATCATCTTTTTTTGTTGATAGATTTGATTCATTTTGACGATTAAAAGTTAACCCTATTGCTCTTCTCACCTGTATATTTTCTGTTTCAGTATAAATTATATAACTCTCTTCGTATTTTTCAAGAGAAGTATCCCATATATTTTTATTAACTTTTTTTTGTAATTTATTAAATATTTCAACAATATTGTTTTTAAATAACATGTTTAATTTATAATAAATATAATTTTGATTTTTGTTTATTATAAAATTATATGGCAATATTATTTGAGATTGAATCTCTATATTATAAGTTGATAAATTCACCTCTTTTTTTATTATCTCCATTTCTCCTATTTTTCTATTATTCAAATACAACACATCATTTTTCTGTAAATCAATACTTATTACTTTTATATCATCTTTTTCTTTTATTACACGTACTGTTTGTATGTTTAATTTTTCAATTTTATTATTTGATGTAGAATATTCAAAAACAATTACTTTTATTGTTGTTTCTTTTATTTTTCCATATTCTTTGAAGAAAACTTTTTCATCTACCATTTTTCTTTTACCTTATTAAGTCTTAGTATTATCTTTTAAATTTTACAATACTTGTACTTAAAAACCTCTTATATATATTAATTTTTAATAGAATATATTTTTATTATTTTTTTAGGTATAATTAAATTATGAGAATATATTTAAGGATTTAACATGTTATCTACTATCAAAAGTAAAATGATATTTAATAGTATTATTATTATTTTAATTTTATCTGTTTCTATTACAAGTGTTATGGTTTATAATTTTAATAATTTACTTACTCAAAATATTGAAACGTTAAAAGAATCTAAATATAATGATAAAATTGAAAATCTTAAAAATTTAGTAAACCTTTCCTACTCTTACATTGCGGAAGTTAGCCAATCAAAGTTAACTAATTTAGAAAAAGATAATAAAATTAAAAAATATATAGATACTTTGAGGTATCAAGATGGTAATTATTTGTGGATTCATACTGACGATGGTATTATGATAATGCATCCTATAAAAAAATCACTTAACGGAAATAATGTTTTAAAAGTTCAAGACAAAAATGGAAAATTTTTATTTAAAGAATTGATTTCTAAAGCGACAAGCTCTCCTGAAGGTGGCGTTGTTAAATACCATTGGGGAAAACCTAAACTTGAAGGTTCTTTTTTGAAAAAATCTTATACAAGAATGTTACCTTATAAAAATTGGATTATTGGAACAGGTATGTATGTTGATGATATTGAAAAAAGCATAAATATAATTCAAGAAAAAAATAAACAAATTGAACAAAATATATACATATTAATCATGAGTATAATAGGTTCAATGATAGTTATATTTTCATTTATTAATCACTTTATATTAAAAACTTTATTATTTAAACCTTTAATAACTTTTGAGAACTATTTTTTAAGTTTTTTTGATTTTCTTATAGACAATGATAAAAAAATAAAGAAAATAGATTCAACTCTTTTATCAGATAATGAAATTGATAAAATGATTAAAATATTAAATAAAAATATTGATAAAATAGAACTTGATATTCTTAAAGACAATTCTTTGATAAATGAAATAACTTCTATTGCTGAAAATATATCCAATGGTGAATTGAATCAGACAATAAAAAAAGATAGTAATAATAAAAAATTACATGAACTTAAAATTATTATAAATAATATGATTAAAAGTTTAAGTCAAAATATCAATAGTGATTTAAACGTTCTTTTAAATAGACTTGATGAATACTCTAATCTAGATTTTAGAAATAAAATAGAAATTTCAGATGGAAAAATAGGTGAAGGATTAGTTAATTTAATAAAAGTTATTAAAACTCTTTTAAAATATAATAGAGATATTTCAAATGAACTTATAGATATTTCTAATCATTTAAATACAAATACAAATAGTTTATCTAGTTCATCTACTGAACAAGCATCAAGTCTTGAAGAAACATCTGCAAGTTTAGAAGAAATAACTATTTCAAAGAAAAAAGCAACTTCTAGTATTGAAGAAATTCATAAAAATTCTTTAAATTTAACTAATTCTGTTCAAGGAAACCTTGATAAAATAGAAAAAACTGTTCGTTATATGGAAGAAATTAAAAACCAAACAAAAGAAATAGAAGTAAGTTTAGAAGAAATTAATAAAATATCTTTTCAAACCAACATCTTATCTTTAAATGCTGCAGTTGAGGCTGCGACAGCAGGAGAAGCAGGTAAAGGATTTGCAGTTGTTGCTCAAGAAGTAAGAAACCTTGCATCTAAAACCAAAGAAGTATCTGATAGTATATCTATACTTATGAAAATAGCAATTGAACAAACAGAAAAGGGTAATAATGTATCCATTGAAATGAAAAAAGAATTTGAGAACCTTGTTTCTGAAATTAATGGAAATTTAAAAAATATAGAGGATATAAAAAATCTTTCTATTGAAGAAACTAATAATATTGAAGGTATAAATCAAACTATAAGTAATTTAGATGTATTGACTCAAAAAAATGCTTCTATATCGTATGAAACTTCTGAACTTGCTAATAAAAATTTAGATATAAGTCAAAAAATACTTGACAAAGTTAATGAAAGTAAGGTTTAATGACCTTGTTTTCATTTTAATTTCTAAGCTCCATTAATATTTTTTGTTCATATGAATTATTCATCATTTCACTATAAGGATTATTAGGATTGTTTATCATAAAATAAGGGTTTTCATTATCAGTTTGTATAAATTGTATTAATTTATATACCGCTCTTGAATAATTAAGTTTAATTTGTCTTATATCTCTATTTTCTACTTTCTTATTAGGTACAAATAAAACAAGCTTTGGCTCTTCATTTGGTATTTCTAAAAAGAATAACTTATTTAAATCTCCATCAATTAATTGCTTACCTTCTAAATTTTTAAAAGATTGATAATTAGAATCATTTATAAAAATATTATCTATATTGTATATCAATCTTTTCATAGTTCTTCTTATTTTATTACCGTCTTTATCTTTACCTTCATTGTTTTCTATATTATAAGTACATTTAATAATTGACATATCCATTTCCATTGTCATTTGTGTACATTTTTTATCTGTGTTATCAGCGTGTCTGTTAATAATTTCTCCAACATCTGATTTATTCATAAATATAAGTATTCCATTTTCTACTTTACCTATATCTGTTTGATTTATTGTAGACATAAGATGATTTTTTATTTTTGATAAATAATCTTGTACATATAATTTAAATTCATTATTTAAATCCATTGCTAAGAAATCAATATCTTCTTGGTTTTTATAATAGTTGTAAGGTAAAATTATTCTTACTTTTAAATCTATAGCAAATGTTTCTATATTCATATTTGATTTACTGATATATAATTTCCCTAATTTATCTTCATTTATGTTTTCAAGATAAAAATCATCATAATGCTTAAAGTTAATACTTTGATACACTCCTTCATCGTTCATAGGCATAAGTGTTTGAATATTTATTAATTCAGTTTGATTTTTATGTGTGCAATATTCTAGTATTACTACTTGCGGTTTATTTTCAGTTATTTTGAAATTTATATCTTCAGTTTTAGAAGGTGAAATTAAAATCTTTTTTAAATTATAATTTTTTGTTTCAAGTATCATTAAGTATCCAAATGTATGTATTAAATTTTATAAATCCTTTTATTATTCCATAACAAACTTAATTTAACTTGAAATATTTTAATATTCTTCATCTAATTCAGGTGTGATACATATATATGATGCCTCTTCAATAGGAACAAGTAGTATTTCTTCTTTATCTTTTTTTAATACTTTATCCCTTAACTCTTTATGGTTTTGATTCTTTTCTTTAGATAAAGATTTATTAAAAAACTTGTTAAGTTTATTTTTTTTACCTTCGAGTATTTCATTTGCAATAAAATCATTTATTTGTGATTCTTTAATAATACCTTTAAACTCCCATATGCTTGATTCTTTGTTTTTTTCATAAAACATATAAAACTGTACATCATTGCTTTTTCTTGCTATAACAGGCTTTATTTCAGCTTTAATATTGGTTATAGGCTCTTCTAATTCATTAATCTTAGACATGTTATTCCTAAATAATATCAATATGTTATATTATATGTTATATTTTATATATTTAATGTTTAATAAATATTTTAATTTTGTTGTTATTAATTTTTTGGATAAAATTAAAATATATACATATAAAGGATTACCATGAGAGATAAGAATGACATTAATTCGGAAGTATCCAAATTAATTAATAAAAGAAATAATACTTTGATTAGGCTATTATTTTTTGCCTCACTTGCTTGTTTTATAGTTATGTTTTTTATAGGTATGATAGATGAAACAACAGCTACAACTAAATCAACTAAAGAGTTTTGGTCAACTTGTCTTTTAAGTTTATATATTCTTTATATTTTTTCTGTCACTTTTTATACTTTTAAATTTTTTAAGTTAGAAAAAAGTAAATTATTAAATGATACTGATAGTATATATCTTTCAAATAACGACCCTTCTTAAAGGGTTATTACTTTTTTTACTTACTTTTCTCTATAATTTTACTTACTATTTTTATTTTTAATTCTGTATCTGTAAGATGTTCATTATTTGAAAATAATATAATATATCTCTCATTATTAATATTTATTGATAGTATTTTTTCAATGTCATTATAATCAATATTGTTTAAATCATTTACTTGAAAAATTTGATTATCACTTGATAAAATATCATGATATTTTTCTGAAATATTTTTTACTTTTATTTCATATTTACATTTACTTATTTCAATTTTATCTAAAACATCTTTATAAAAAAGTTGTTTTTTTTGTATTTTTATAGCTATGCTTTCTTTAATAAATATAAAAAAACCATTTGATATTCTTCCTATATCACTATCTTTAATAGTTTCTAATATTTTATTTTGTAAGCTTTTTAAATAATCTTGAATGGAATCTTTCATATAATTATCCCATTCGTAATATTCAAATTTAATAGGTAATTCATTGTTATAATAACTTAATGGTAAAATAACTCTTAATTTTAAATCTAATCTTGACTTTTGAAAATTAAAAAAAGTATTATTTACATATATTTTACCTATTTTTATTTGATTTACATAGTTAATATCATTATCTTTTATATTACAACTTGTATAGGTGTCATTGTTATTGCATTTAAGTTTTTGATTACTTATTACTTCTAATTTTTTAGATAATGTACAATATTCTATTATTACAACTTGTATAATATTTTTATTTGATTTAAAATTAGGATAAGTATGATGTTCCCGTAATTGTATATAATCTTTTTCCAAAACTACCACCTTGTTATTATTTTATAAGTATATTATTTCATTATTTGATATAATATTCTATGCTTTCTTTTCAGAAGTTCCCTTGCTCTTGAATCAGTATTAAAAGCATAAAACAATCTTGATTCTTCTTCTACTACTTTTACATATCTTTTTAATTGTTTAAATAATGATTCTTTACAAGCATTGTTACTTTTTAATGAATTTTGAAGGATTATTTTTTTGTCAAAAAATAATGTAAAGTATTCATTGTTTGAACTATTTTTAAGTAAAAATGGTCTATTTGGTGTTAAATTAATTTGCACCTCATTTATTTCTATAATTTTATTCTTTGTAATTGTTTTTATTTCATAATCATTCTTATTTCTTAATATACTACTTGGAATTTTAGATGTTAATGATTTACCTTCATGTTTATCTTTAACAGAGTTATTAAAATAAGCACATTTTATTACATTTATATGTTCTTCGTGATTTTCAAAAATTGAATATAAAACTTTTTCGGAATCATCACTTGTTAGGATACTTTTTACTTTTTCTTTCTTTATAAAAACAAAATATCCATCGTTCATTCTATCAAAATCATTTTCATATATAGTATTTGAAATATCTTCTTTAAGACTCTTTAAAAAGTCTTGTATAGAGTCTTTCATTAAATTATCCCATAGATAATAATTAAATTTTAAATCACTTTTATTTTGATAATATTCTAAGGGTAGTACAACCCTTACTTTTATTTCTATCTTTGATTTTTGGAAATTGAATATATTCTCATGTAGATAAATTTTTCCTAAATTTACTTCTGTTATATTTTTTAAATAGTTTATATCATTTATATCTATATTTGCACTTGAATATCCATTACCATTATTTGAAACAAGTGTTTGAATATTAACTTTTTCTATTTTTTTTAATATTGTACAAAATTCTAATATTATTACTTTAAATGTATTTTGATTTATTTGAAAATTAGGATATTCATTATTATTTCTTTGCTCTATATAATCTGCTTTAAGTAAATTCATATAAGTCTCTTATTTTTAAATTATTTTGATAATATATATTATTACATAATTTAACTTAAAACCTTCTTTAAATCTCAAAAAAAAATTTTTTATCCATCGAAAACACCCTTCTTTAGACCCTATTTTCACGTTATATTAAGCTAACTCTTAGTATAATATACTTATAAATTAACAAAAGGGTTACAACATGATTTCTCAACTTAAAATCGCTGAATCGGTTATCTTAGAAATTGGAGTTCAAGACAATGATTCTTGGATAGTTTTAAAAGATATTGAATCTAAAGAAGAATTGGAATGTTCTTATTGGGATAAAGAAGAATTATTAGGGCAAGGTGCTTCTAATGTTTTAGGTGCTTGTATGGGGTCAATTTCTTGTTTTAGTAAAAACATTTGTATAGATAATAATATTCTTGTTAAAATTAACAATGACACTTTTATTTGTTTCCCGTGTTTTGAAGCTGAACCCGAAATGTCTAATTTCAAGTTTGTTCAAGGAACTCCAACTAATTTTATTGTCATTAAAGAATATACATCTAATGATTTTAGTAAAAACCCACACACACAACTAATTGATTTAGGTTCTTTTATTCATAACAATTTTAATATTAAATCAGATGAATTAGATGAAATTAAAAAGTTGACTCCTTCTCTCGATAAATTAAACATTACTGCTGTGCATTTTCATACTTCTATCTTATGTGATGAAGGTGATGAAGTTAAGCTGTATCATGGTTTAAAAGAGAATCGTCTAGTAGTTATTGAATTATTTGATGATAATAGCGTAGCTATATCTTATAAGGAAAACTTTGATTTAATATATGAAGGTCTTTTAGAAGATATTTCTTCTTAGAGACTTCTTTACTTTATCTATATTTAAGTAAAATAATAGTATTATTATATTATACAAACTAAGGGGATTGAATGCCTAGAGAACTTAAATATTCAACTAAAGAAAAACTTGTTAAAAAACTAAATGAAGCTTTTGATTGGGATTTAGTACCATGTGAATTTGAAGTACTTTGTTATTCAACAAGTGGTGCATTTAGGTGGGTAACTTTAAACTTATCACCACAAATATGTTGCGAAGATAGAGTAACTGATTTTCTTAAATCTGAACATATTAGTTTTGTTAATGGTGGTTATAAAATGGATGGAGTACATGTATCTATTGAAGACTCAGATACTCAAAATTCACTTGATACTTCTACCCCTGATTTTAATCCTGTTTTTAAAGTGTGATTTTAATATTTGTTAAATATATTATATTTTGTTAATATTTTGATATTTAACAAAGGATTTATATGAAAAACTCTATACAACTTTTAGAAAATAATTTAACTTCTGATAATTCAATTTTATTTTTGTCTAATATCGTTGCATTCTTAGAAAACTCTCCTTTATCTGAATCTGATTCTAATGATTCTAATTTTAAAGGTAAATATTCTTCTTCTTTTAATTATTTATCATTACTTGACGAAGATTAAGTAAAATCTTTATCCAATAAAATTGAAGTTTCTTCTTTTAATAATAATAAAATAATTTTATATATACATAATTTATATTGCTCTGAAGATTGGGGATATAATGAAAATTTAGATGAAGAAACTGTATTACTTGATGATAATGATAGAATACTTCTTTCTTCTATTGAAAAAAGTTTAAAAAATAATTCTTTTTTAGAATTTAAATTAAAAGAGGATATTGATATTGATTATATTGAAAAACTTAGAATTAGAGTTGAAATTTATAAAAAATAGTGGTTTCAATACCACTATCTTTAATTTATCTATTTATAGTTTTTGATTTATTTTTATCAATTTGATTTGATTTATCTTTTGTTTCTTTTTTTAACATTTTTAAAAATTGATTATCAAAATCTTCATCTTTTATTTTTGACAATTCTATTTTTTGACCCGATATTTCCATTATACCTTTTTCTTCATCTATCATTTTTCCATACTTTTTAGGGTCTATAACACCTGTTGTACAAAGTTTTGTAAAATCTATAACTTTATCATTGAAACTCATAACAAAATCAGATTTACCTTCATCACCACTATTTATCATTGTTATTGATTCAAATAATTCTTCTTCTTGTTCTTCAGTAAGTTCAGTTGATGATATATTTCTAATAGTTTCAGTAATTGAAATTCTCATAAATTCTTCATAACAATTCAGTATTTGAAATATTGGCTCAACATCTTCTATATTTGCAGTTAATTCACCTACATCCATTGATTTTTGAAAAGAAGAATCTAGCAATTCTAACGTTTTTGCAATAGTATCTAATTGTTCATCTGATTTAAGAATACCATCTTCTAAAGGCAATATACCTGTCCAATCTTTAGAGTCAGAACATATTTTTTTTAATAATTTTTTTTCAGATTCAACACCCATTTATTTCCTTTTTTTAATTTAATTTATTATAAAATATTTTCTTTATTTTCTTTTTAATATAATGTTTGTTTTATTTGTTTTTAAGTATATATATGGAATAATACTATATATACAAATTAAGGGGTTAATATGAGTATTCTATCTTTTACAATAACTTGTGATTTTCCAAATTTTTTTATCAATGATATAAAAGTTAATCAAGACAAAAATCCGTATGTCATTGGGTATAGAGCATTCATTATTGAGAATATTGAAATGGCTATAGCAGAAATGGGTTTTTCAACTGATTTAGCAATGAAAAATTTATCTATTTTAGAATCTGTTGAAGATGAATTTGTAATTACTTCTGCTGATGGTAATGAAATTTATTCTAAAACTGCTGATGGTAATTTTTTTGATGTAATGTGTAAAAATATTTTAGAATATAAATCTATTTAAATCATTTTTTAATGTTTTTTTAATCAATAATAGAGTATAATTCTATTATTAAATTTAGCCAAAAAAGGGGCAATTATGGCAAAAGTATCAGTTATTATTTCAAAAGGCGAAGTTTTAGAAGGATATACTTCTTTTGATTACAATGCAGAACATGTTACTGAAAAAGTTCATGCAAATAACAATGCAGAAGGTCTTTATACTAAAGTTATCAAGAAACTTGAACCTAACATTAGTAATGATGATATTCAAGCTTGTGTTGAAAATGGTTATTATGATTCAAGTGATGGTAGCCATAACTTCAATGTATTTTTATCTCATGAACTTGATGAAGATGAACTTTTAAATATTGTTGGATAAGAGAACTTTCTCTTATCTATTATTCTTAAAAAAGGTTAAAATATATGTCAGATATTATTAAAGATTTAAAATCAAAATTTGTTGCTATTGAAACGGAAGCTTATGATTTGCTTAAATTAAAAATCAAAGAAATTTGTGACAAACATCAAATTAATTTTGATAGTGGAATGGGTTCTTATTCTTTTGATTTTACAATAGATGATAATAATATTTCTTATTTTTATGATGATTATAAGGATAAAAATATATCACAATTAATTTATGATTATGAACATGATTTAAAAGTTGTTATTGCTGATGAAGATATTAAATATTACAATGATAAGTTAAAAGAATTTAAAAAAATTGAAACTTTTCATGAAGATGTAATTGATTTGGTATCAACTTACTCTGATATTAAAAAAATATTTCCTGTATATTTAGACATTATTCCTTCTTACTCTACACAGATTTAATTAATTTAGTTTAGTTTTTTATCTCTTTTTAAGTATATATACTATATAATTAAATATACAAACAAAGGGGATAATATGAGAGGTGGATACAGATTTACAGGTAAAAATTACCTTATTTATTTAAATAATTTTGAAAATAAAAATGAAGTTTTCGAAGCACTTAATACTAAAGGTATTAATACTGATTCTTTTGATTTAAATTCTAATTATGTTATTTTTACTACTGCTGATTTAAATAATACAGGTTGTGATAGTAGAAGAATTGATTATAATTTAATTAAACCTTCTGATATTATTGTTTCTTCTTACACTTCTCATTTAAGTTTCCCTTTAGATAGAAGTCATTGGGGTTCAAGAAAACCTAGACTTAAATTATCTGACTTTGAGTCTATTAAAGATATGAAATCTTTATTAAAGGTTTTAAAAGTTATGTTTAGAGATTATAGAAGCAAAAAAGATATTGGTTTATCAAAAGTAAAAACTTTAGTTGAAGAATATAAAACTTTAACAGGTAATAAAGGTTTTATTTATTTTAATAATCACTTCACAATGAGTTATCCTACTTGGCACAATCAATGTGAAATAATTGTTACTGATGCTGTTGAGAATAATATTAAAATTGAGTTTATGAGTAAACTTAACACTTTGTTAGATTCATTTGTTGATGATGTTTTTGTTTACTATGAAGATGACCATGATAAAACTTTATACTCTACACATGCTGTTTATTATGAAACTGCTAAAAAAACTGTTATTGGTTTAGCTGAGACTAAAACTATTGATAAAGAAAATTCTATAGTAGATTTTCTTGCGAGAATAGCTTAATTTTTTTAAGCTATTTCTTCTACTAATATTTTATACATTTCTTTAATTTTTTTCCTCATATTGTTGACTTTTTTTACTTCATTAAACAAATTTTTATTCTCTTTTAATCTTCTTTGCTTTTTAAAATTATCATTTATATATTGTCGTTGGTCTTTTATTTTTTTCATAAAATAATCTATATATTCTTTTGAAGTAATTATCCAATACTTCTGTTTTATATTTTTAATATAATCTGATAAATCTCTGTCATTTAAAAATATTCTGTCCTCTGTAAAAGTTATTTTATTTGGTTTAAATAAACTTTGTTCTTCTTCTATAATATAATTTCTTTGAGGAAAACCTTGTATTCTTTCAAAATTAAATATAGGTATTTCTTTTTCTATTAATTTTGAAATTATGTATTCATTTTCTTTAATATCATCATCAGGTTTGCTTTTAATATCATCATCATTTATTGTACAATGAACAGTTGTTTTTTCTTTTAATTTTATATTTATTGAATATTCGACTTTCTTATTTTCTATAATAGATATTGAATCTATGGTTGCAATTTTAATATCTTTTTTATATAAAACCTCTATTTGTTCCTTTACTTTGAATAAAGGATAATAACTTTTTTTATCAAATTTTTCTTTTTGAAAAGATGGAAAATTTTTTTCTATACTATTAGCATAACTCCCTCTTTTACTATTTGTAATAGCATATACATTGTAAGTTCCCCATGTAATTCCTTCTTCAATAAATATATCTTCAACTTTATAATTTTTTTCATTTGTTTTGAAATTTAAATCTATAATTGTTTTATAAATTTTAAGAAGTTCTTCAGTTATATTTATTTTATCGTCTATTTGATATATACCACATTTATCATATTTATGATTTTCTAATATTGTTAATATCTTTTTATCTTCAGCATATACTTCTTGTTTTTTTTTGATTACTTTGATTTTTTTAAAATCTTGAGGATTCTCATTTAAAGATATTAGAAAAGATTTAATTAACTTTGTTTCAATATTTTCGTTACTTAGTATCATATTTGACCTTTTTAAGTATATTTTAATTTAATTTTATATATGATACTATCATATACAATCTTAATATTAAATTAATAAAGGAACTTTTTATGCCTGATAATATGATAGAAATTCTTAATACTTTAAAAAGACTTAATGATTTAAGTGATTGGGATAGAATACCTATTCCTTTAGCTAATAAACTTGATTTTAATGTAAATCGCAATACTTATACAGGGTATACTGTTTCTCTTGAATATGATGCAGATAATTTATGTTTTATTTTTAGAAAAGACTATGGTGGAGAAGAATCAGAAAGAATATCTTTTGGTGTTGATGAATTAATAAATAGTGGACTTCTTGATTTTGAAAATTTAAGGTCAACTGTTTTTATTAAAAAATAATTTTCATATGGTATAACCGCTATTATCTAGCGGTTTATATCAGTTCCCCTTTTCTCATATTAACTGATTTATTACTAGTCATTAAAATTTTCATAAAACTCATTCTTACTAGACTTTCTACCCTATCTCTTGATTGATTATTTGTAAAAGGAATTATTAAAAATTTTTTTCCTGTGTCATCAGTTGCATATATTTTATCACTCATTCTATTTTTTGATATTTGCTGACCTTTTAAAAAATTCAAAGGATGATTTTTATCTTCACTTATTATATTTTTGATGATATAAGATGTTTTTATAACACCTTTTTTTTGATAAGATGCAAAGTTTTTAAATTTATCTTTAATATTAATTTTTTTTGATTCAATTTCATAAGTATATTTTACTACTCTCATATTTTCTTGCAATTTATCTCTGTTGTATGTATTTATTCCACCATTTAGACTATTAATGTAATCTTCTTCATAAAAACAAATATAAGCTTCTTCAAATTTTTCATTCTCAGTTAATTCTAATTTATCATTTAAACCTTCTTTTAATTGATATAAAACATTTTGTGCTTTAAATTTAAACATTGTTCTAAGCTTTTTATAATTTTCCATATCTGTAAGTTCATTTATTAAATAGTTATAAGGTATAACCATCCTTAATTTTAAATCAAGTTTTCCATTTTCAAGGTTTAATTTATAATCATTAACATTAATTATTCCCATAGTTTCTTCATTAATGTTGTTTAAATAAAAATCATCAAGATTATTAAAGTTACAACTTTCATAATTATTCGTAGATAAGTTTCTTTTTACAGTTTGTGTGTTTATAGTTTCAAAAGAACCATTATATGAATCATATTCTAAAATCGTGACTTTAAGTTCGTTTTCCGAAAGTGTAAAGTTTTTTTGAGTTTCTCTTTTAATTAATATATTATCAGTTTTCATAATACCTCTTTGTTTATTTATTCTATTAATATATTTATATCCATTTAAACTTAAATTAACCTTTATTATTCATTATGAAAACCTTTAAAATAAACAAAACACAGTTCTTATAAGGTTTAGTATTTTGCTAAACCTTTAGTACCATCTTTCATTTTTATAAATAGTTCTTTATATGCTTCGATACCACTATCATAAGGGTCGTCAAAATATAATTCAGTTATTTTTTTAGAGTTAGGTAGTAATTCAATAGGAGTATTTTTTTCTAAAATTAATATTTCATCAAATAATATATCTTTATATTCTTCAATTTTATTAGTCGTTTCTTTTTGAATTTTAATGTTGTTATCAATTAATGTTTGCTTTGTATTTTCTTCTATAGTTGATTGTTTAACATCATATCCGCAACTATATATAGTTGAATGTTTATATCCATTTTTTTCTGATATTAATGAGTGTAACATTGCACTTCTACATGTATTCCCCTTACAAACTATTAATACTTTAATAGTTGCTATTGGTGAATAAAATAATTTATCTTCTGATTGTGACATTTTTTTCCTTCTTTTTTAATTATTTATATTATATTGGCAAATTGTAATAAATACATAATATATAATTTTTTTTGCATATTAATATCTAAAAAAAATTTTTTATATCGCCAACAAACACCTATAAATAGGCATTTTTAAAGGTATCTTAACCCTTTTTATTCTATAATTATATATACAAAAAAAAGGGGTTTAAATGAAAGTTTCAGACTTAATTAATTTACTTAAAGACGTTAATGGTGATTTAGAATTATCAATTTGTGTTAGTGATGGAAATGATAATTATGATTTTACAGATATAGGCTTAAATGTCCAAGAATCTTATGGGTGTGTAGAATTAGAAGTATCTGATGATTCTTTGGAAATCAAGCATTTAGAAGATTAATCTTTAATATAACAGGGGGAAATCCAATATTATCCCTGTTATATTTTATTGTTTATTTATAACTTTTTTTACAGCTTTTTTAAAAGCATTTTCTTTTTCTTCAGGTTCAAAAGTTATTTTAGTAGTTTCTTCATCATAAGCTCTAGTTTCATGACCATGATTTTCAAAATTCTTTGCAGTTAATTTTTTAGTTTTTATTAAATCAAAGTCTTTAAATATTTCATTAAGAGTTAAAGCCACGTTATGTTTAGATGCTTCTGAATCACCTAACATTAAATTTAAATAATATATATCAAGTTTTAATGTTTTTACATAATCTCTTATTCTTCCTTCAGACACTCTTTCAAAATCAATCTTATAATGATGTCCATCTTTTTCAACAGATGCTATACAATAATTTTCTATAGGTGTTCTAAAAGTTTGAGAATATTCATTCCATACTGCTTTTGCTTCAATAATACCATTGGGAATACTTTTATAATATTTTCTATATAAATCTTTAGTTAAAGTATGCGTGATATAATTGTTTTTAGAATCGTATTGAGGGTCATTTGCATTTCTAATTAAGTATTTACCATTTGCTAGTAAAAAATCATAACCATCAAGATTTTCATTGCACCATTTATACATATCTTCCATTTTTATATCATCAACTTCTATTCTTTTCCCTACACTATTTGGGTTACTTATGAATAATTCATTTGATAATTTACCATTTTCAATTCTATCTTGTAACATTTTTTACCTTTTTCTTTTTAGTAGTTTTTTGTGCTTTTTTTTGTGCTTCATTTAATGTTACTATATCTTTTAAATATTTTATAACTTCATTTTTATTTTCTTCATCTTTATTTTTAGTATACATTTTTAAAATGATTACTAAATCAAATAAATAACTTGTATTATCATTGTCCTCAAATTCCTTTTCAGTAGGTGATTCATTAGATATTTTCACTACTTTGTTTTCATTATCAAACTCAACTAAATTTACTTTTGATAAATTTAATTCTTTAATTATTTCTGTTTCTTTTAGCTTCATATAATTTTCATTCTCTAATATTTTCATATAAAATCCTTATTTATTTATTTTTATTATATTATTATTTTTAAAAT
>Ga0193962_1000269_pt1 | contig 23704 bp, 20 predicted proteins | sample FB_5_MG_FD_140335 | JGI IMG/M metagenome (GOLD analysis project Ga0193962, IMG submission 140335) | Microbial mat bacterial communities from the Broadkill River, Lewes, Delaware, United States - FB_5_MG | ecosystem: Environmental > Aquatic > Freshwater > River > Microbial mats | place: USA... | reverse complement strand
TGGCTAGAAATGTACACCAAGGTAATGGAGATTAATTACTGGGGTTCTACACGTTGCACGCATGCAAAATACGATGAGGACAAGCAAGAATGGACAGTAGAGGTTGATCGTGACGGTGAAAAAATCACGCTACACCCGAAGCAACTAGTACTGGCAACAGGAATGTCAGGCATCCCGAATATACCGGACATTCCAGGCATGGATACCTTTGAAGGAGAGCAACATCATTCTAGCAAACACCCAGGAGGAGAAGCCTATAAAGGCAAAAAATGTGTTGTATTGGGTGGCAATAACTCAGCACACGATATTTGCTGCGCTCTTTGGGAAAACGATGCTGATGTCACCATGATTCAGCGTTCATCCACACACATCATCAAGTCCGATTCCCTGATGGAGCTCGTGTTAGGTGGGCTATATTCCGAAGAAGCGGTCGAAAATGGCATGACCACTTACAAAGCAGACCTCACCTTTGCCTCTGTACCCTTCCAAATTATGCCGCAGTTTCATATTCCAGCTTATGAAGCTGTTGCAAAACAGGATGCTGAATTTTACCAACGACTTGAAGAGGCCGGGTTCCTACTCGACTTTGGTGAAGATGGCTCGGGGCTGTTCATGAAGTACCTACGCCGTGGCTCAGGCTATTACATTGATGTAGGGGCGTCCGACTTAGTTGCAGAAGGTGAGATCAAACTCAAATCCGGGGTTTCGATAGCCGAAATAAAACCTAAGTCGGTTGTGCTGACCGACGGCACCGAGCTAGAAGCCGATTTAATCGTGTACGCCACAGGCTTTGGCTCAATGAATGGTTGGGCCGCTAAAATCATCTCTCAAGAAGTGGCCGACAAAGTGGGTAAATGCTGGGGCTTAGGCTCCGATACGGCTAAAGACCCTGGCCCTTGGGAAGGCGAGTTACGCAATATGTGGAAGCCAACACAACAAGAGGCGTTGTGGTTCCATGGCGGAAATTTACATCAATCTCGCCATTACTCTCAGTATCTATCCTTGCAATTAAAAGCACGTATGGAAGGTATCAAGACACCGGTATACGGGTTACAAGAAGTTCACCACCTTAGCTAGTCCCAGTGGCACCTTGGCAGCGGAAACCGCTGCCCTTTTTGTCATTTTTGGAGCACATCAGAAGTACATTTTAAGTCCAAAATCGAACACCACTGGCTTTCGTTGATGTGCGCTACTCAACGTAAACAAGGTCTCGGACCTTAGGAGCAAACAATGAAAGGTATTCAAGGTAAAATCGCATTGGTAACGGGCGCCGCTAACGGTATCGGTGCGGCCATTACCCGTCGTCTCTATGCCGAAGGTGCAAATATCGCCCTTATCGATTGGAGCGCCGAACAGCTTGAACAAACGGTTAAAGAATTTGATGCAGATCGAGTCATGTCAATGGTTATTGATGTCTCTGACCCCGTTCAGGTTGAAACGATGATTACGGAGGTCATTAATCGTTTTGGCCGCCTGGATATTCTAGCGAACAATGCTGGTATTCATATCCCTGGAACCGTATTAGAAACCACAGTAGAAGATTGGAAAAAAGTCTCGGGAGTCGATATCGACGGCGTTGTTTACTGTGCCAAATTTGCACTTCCAGAGTTAATCAAAACTAAAGGCTGCATCATTAACACCGCATCGGTTTCTGGCCTTGGAGGTGACTGGGGCGCTGCATTTTACTGTGCAGCCAAAGGTGCCGTTGTTAACTTAACCCGCGCAATGGCACTCGACCACGGTTTAGATGGTGTCCGCATCAACGCAGTGTGCCCCAGCTTAGTAAAAACTAATATGACGAACGGCTGGGACCAAAGCATCCGCGATAAATTTAACGAGCGCATTGCACTAGGGCGTGCAGCCGAACCCGATGAGGTAGCTTCTGTTGTTGCTTTCCTAGCAAGCGATGATGCGTCTTTCCTAACCGGTGTTAACTTACCGATAGACGGAGGAGCTACCGCTTCAGATGGTCAACCAAAGGTGGCGTAGTTTTTTAAGGTATTAAGCTTCAACAAGGTTAGGTGTACAAAGCGCCTGACCTTGTTTTAAGTAAACGACCTCGACACCAGCGGCTAAAAGGCGGCTAAGCAAAGCGGCTTCAGGAGCTTTATCGGTAATAACACAATGATAATCACTCATTTGCCCCCATACGCAGCGTGATTCTGTATCAAATTTAGCGCTATCAATGACCAAAATACGATAAGCACAATGGCTGATCAGCGCTTCACGCGCCATGACTTCATCATCATTGTAATCATATAACCGACCTTGCCGATCAACCGAACCTACCGAAACAACACCCACCTCGGCCCGGTAGCGCTGAAAAAAGCGCATGGCATCACCACCGATCACATCCTGATCACGCTTACGAACATGTCCTCCCGCTATGGTTAATTCACAATCGCTGCTTGTACACAAATGCCGCGCGGCGTGCAAGTTAGAGGTCATTATTTGCAAGCCTTTATGCTCTATCAAGGCGCGTGAAACTTCAGCAACGGTTGAGCCACTGCCTAGAAAAACAGATTGATAATCAGTGATTTTTGCTGCGCATAACTCGGCAATGTGTCGTTTTCCCGAAACATTACGAATTTGACGTTGGTCATAACTAATGTTTTCACGATGCGGAAACGGTATGACTTCGCCATGACTACGCAACACCAGCCCCTGCTCTGCTAAAGCGCGAATATCTGCCCGTATAGTTTGCACCGAAACTTTAAATTCATCAGCTAGGCTTTGTATTGTTTGCCTTCCATGCAGATTCACCCACTGGACAATTTCATAATGGCGTTTACTCATGTTAAAGGATTCCTTTTTAGCGCCTGCCAACCCAAAAAACAGCAAACGAAAGCTAAATACCATCAAACGAAAGTTTTTCGTCATCTTACTGTCAACTTGTGAAGTTAATATTTCACAAGCTCTTAAACAGGAATGAAAACCATGACTTTTAAAAACGCTTTCGCTTTATGTGCCGCTTTATCGGTTTCTCCTTTAATCGCTAACGCACAAGAAACATTAACCCTCTACACAAGCCAGCCCAATACAGATGCTCAGCAAACGGTTGATGCGTTTGAAAAAGCTAATCCTGATATTGATGTTGAATGGGTACGTGACGGTACGACCAAGTTGATGACCAAACTGCGCGCAGAACTCGCTAGCGGTGTGGTTAAACCTGACGTTCTATTAATCGCTGATAGCGTCACCATGGAATCACTCGCGGCTGATAACTATTTATATGCTTATCAAAGCCCCGCCCGTGAAGCTTACGCGGATAGTCTTTATCATCCCGAAGGCTATTACTATGGCACTAAGATCATCACAACAGGCATTGTTCGCCATAAGCGTGCTCCCGAAACGCCAAAAAGCTGGGCTGATCTCACCAAGCCTGAGTATAAAGGCCAACTCGTTATGCCTAGCCCACTGTATTCAGGTGCCGCATTGATACACCTTGCCACACTCACGGATGCCCCAGAGTTAGGCTGGAACTATTATGAGCAACTTCAAGCAAACGGCGCGATGGCTCAAGGCGGTAATGGCGGTGTCCTTAAAGCCGTTACTTCAGGCAGCAAACCATACGGCATGATCGTGGACTTTTTGGCTATCCGTGAGGCAGCCAAAGGCTCACCTATTGAATTCACCTTCCCTACAGAAGGCGTCAGCATGGTCACTGAGCCAGTTGCCATTATGGAAGGTTCAAAGAATAAAGCAGCAGCGCAACGTTTTGTGGACTTTTTATTATCTAAGGATGGCCAAGCTTTAGTCCTAGAACAAGGTTACTTACCCGCGCGTGAAGATGCCGGAGTGCCTGCCGGCTTTCCTCAACGGGACGCTATTAAATTATTACCTTTTGATGCCGCTGGCACACTCAAATCGACCGATGAAAACAAAAGCCGCTTCAGCGACATCTTTGGTGGATAAGTGCTAATGCTTACGGCGTCTTCGGATAACCAGCTCCGCTGGTTATCCATTACCTTATTCGGTTTGGTGGTTGCTCTTAGCTTATTACCTTGCTTACGTTTACTCAGCGAAGCGTTAAGCCATTGGGATCGAGGCTTAGACGCACCTCTTCTGAGCATATTGCAAAACCCGCGTACCTGGGTTGCCTTACAAAACAGCTTGTATACGTCCGGTCTAGGAACCCTTATTTCAGTTGTTCTGGGCAGTGGTTTTGCCTTTGTTTTGACACTGACTAATATCCGTTATCGCGCGTTGTGGATCTTCTGCTTTATGTTACCCATGATGATCCCTCCTCAAGTGACCGCTTTAAGTTGGCTCCAACTCTTCGGCCCTGCCAGCCCCATTTTAAATACATTAGGCATTGCTCCGGCTTTAGGTAGCCCGCAGCCTATGTATTCAGCTGAAGGGATCGCACTGTTATTAGGTATTCAGCATGCACCCTTGGTTTTCTTAGCGCTGCGGTCTCAGCTCATTTGTCTACCTAAAGATCTGATCGAAGCGGCTCAATTATCCGGAGCATCTCAATGGCGGCTGTGGATTGATATGATTGTCCCCCTTTCACGCAATGCTATCTTTGCTGGTGCTGCTATCGCTTTTGTCTCGGCTTTAGGCAATTTTGGTATACCGGCCATGCTAGGTATTCCTGCCGGATACAGTGTATTACCCACTCTGATTTATCAGCAGATGGCCGGTTTTGGCAATGATGTACTCAGTGAAGTGGCCAGCTTATCGATGCTGATCGCCTTCTTAGTATTAATAGGGATGCTACTTCAACAGTGGATACAACAGCGCAGTAGTTATTCGCTCATAGGACATAGTGCCCAGCCTGCATCGTTTCGTTTGGGCAAATGGCGCATCCCTACACAAATTTTATTATGTGCTGTGCTGTGTTTAATTTTAATTGCGCCGTTAGTGGCGCTCGTGATTAGCTCGGTGGTGCCGGCACTAGGCGTGCCGCTAACGGCCGATACCTTCACTTTTGCGGCTTATAACGAAATGGTGAACAACCAAGGCTCCACAGCAAGGGCCTTTACAAATAGCTTGTTACTCGCATCCTTAGCTGCCCTATTATTAATGATTATCACGCTTCCACTGGGTTATCGATTAATGCGGCTTTCATTAAAAGCACGAGCGGTGATCGCAAGTTTAATTGAAGTCCCTTACGCTATACCCGGTATCGTACTGGCCATCGCATTTATTTTACTTTTTTCTCGCCCCATCCCTATTATTAACGTAACGCTTTATGGAACGTTGACGCTCATTTTTTTAGCCTACTTGTCGTGCTTTTTAAGTGTGTGTTTAAAACCCGTAATGAGCGCGCTGTCACAATTAGATCCAGCGTTAGAAGAAGCCGCTCAGATTGCTGGCGCTACACCTATTCAGCGGCTTATCAATATTGTGCTCCCGCTCATTTCTCCTGCGGTATTTGCTGGCGGCTTGCTGGTGTTTTTAATTGCCGTGAACGAGCTGACAGTATCTGCTCTGCTATGGAGTGCTGGCAACGAAACTTTAGGTGTTCTCATTTTTAATTTGGACGAAAGTGGCGATAGTATTTTAGCGTCAGCCATTTCTGTTCTTGTCGTTGTATTGGTAGCCAGCTTAATGGCCTTACTCAGCCTACTTGCCCCGCGCTTACCCAAAGGAGTTATCCCTTGGCACTGCTAACACTTAATCAAATCAACAAATCATTTAATGGTCAAAACGCAGTTTCAGATTTAAATTTATCGATTGAGCCTGGGGCTTTTGTTGCACTTTTAGGCCCAAGCGGTTGCGGTAAATCCACCACACTGCGCATGCTAGCTGGCTTCGAGAAGGTGAGCAGCGGCAGCATATTTCATGGAGACCGCTGCTTATCCAATGCAACAACGCATGTAGCGCCAGAAAATCGCGATTTTGGGATGGTTTTCCAATCCTACGCGCTTTGGCCACACATGAGCGTTATGGAAAACATCGCCTACCCGCTGACTATTAAACGAGTAGACCGAGCGACTAAGCAAAAGCGTATTCAAGAAGCGTTAGCAATAGTGCAACTTGAACCCTATGCGGATAGATCCCCCGCCGAACTAAGTGGAGGGCAACGCCAACGAGTAGCTTTGGCACGTAGCTTAGTGACCGAGCCAGAAGTCATCTTGCTGGATGAACCTTTGGCAAACTTGGATCGTCACTTACGCGCCACCATGGAAGAAACATTTCGTACTTTTCATAAGCGTACTGGGGCTACCATGGTCTACGTAACGCATGATCAATCAGAGGCTATGTCGCTCGCTGATCAAATAGCGGTGCTAAAAAATGGGCAACTTATCCAGTGGGCATCGCCGCAATCTCTTTATCAGCAACCCAGAACAGCATGGCTGGCCGATTTTATCGGACGCGGTTCTGTCATTAGAATGCAACCTAGCGACGAGCTACAACCAGGAAGAAAAGTTGAGCAATCACTGATCCACCAGCAGTTGGTTCTTCCGCACACCCCGTCGCAAGGCGTAGATGTGCTCATTCGCCCGCAGTCGGTTTGTCTGCATCCGAGCCTGGGGATCTCAGCTAAGGTAACTCAATGCATTTATCGCGGCGGCCATTTTGACGTAGAGCTCTCTTTACCCAGCGGCCAAACGCTCCTTGCCTACCATGATACGCCGCTAGCCGTGGGTGAAACACTTTTCGCTACCGTTCAAGAGGGATGGTCACTGGAGCCCGATCATGCCTAATATCACCTACGCCACAGTATCAGTATTGAGTGGTTACGGTAAAAAAGCACCGGCAGCCATCTTACTGGAGTATGGATCAAAGCGTATTTTGCTAGATGCAGGTGGCGGCCTGCAATCTGGTGACGAAATGGGCTGGAGGTTCCCGCCAGGACTAGACGCAATCATAATAAGCCATGACCACGTTGATCATGCCCGCGGATTAGAGCAACTAGATTATCCCGTCCCCGTGTATGCGACTGCCCCGGTCTTAGCCTTATTGCCCAACCATTTATCCTTGCACACACTGCCTATCAAGGGGGATGTCACTCTTGAGGGCATACCATTTACTGTTGGGCAAGCAGGACATTCTTTGGGGGGGATCTGGATACATGCCGATATAGGTGGTGGTATTTTCTACAGTGGTGATTATTCTCTCGAGTCTAGCTTATTCGCATTTGATCCGCCGCCACCAGCCGCACTCGCACTGATTGATGCCTCATACGGTTTATATGACGAACCATTAGCCCACACTAAAGACGCTTTACTGAGTTTGCTCGAAAGGCCTGAACCCGTTTTACTTCCCGTACCACCTACCGGGCGCGCCTTAGAAATAGCAAATTGGTTGTGGGAGCAAGGACGAGATAACTGGAGTTTAGGGCCCGATTGCCTCACTCCCGAACAAGCGCTGGCTTTGCCTCATGGCTGCCTTAAAGCTGAAGTGTTAGCAAGTTTGCAGGCTATGCCGCACTCCTCATACCAACCTAACGCCCATATTATCATCAGTGGTGACCCTGACGGTTTAGGGGGTGAAGTAGCTCGCCTACTAAAAGAAGAGCCAGACAGAACCGTTATCTACACCGGATACTTACCCCGCAAAGCCAAGCTCGATGTTAGCGCAGGTAAAGCTCACTCACTTCGCTGGAATGTCCACCCCAGAAAACAAGACTTAAAGTGGATGGTCGATCACTTGCAATGCACACAATGCCTACCACTATTTCATCCCATTAATAACATTCAAGAGTGGGCCTCGTGCATTGGGCCAAGCTTAATAACACAAACACACCTAAGGATTTGCGCATGACCATAATACGCCGCCCTTTTGTGTTCATGCGTCACGGCGAAACACCGCTGAACGCCGCCGGGTTAATGGGAGGTATTACCGATAGTCCTCTTAGTGAACGCGGCATTGAACAAGCAAAAGCAGCGCAAGCTCGTTTAGACAGAACGTGGAGCGTAGTTGCGATTAGTGGGCTGCAACGCACACGAATAACAGCGCTTCATGCCGTGCCCCAATATGAGCCCATTGTATTGCTGGGGCTCAATGAGAGAAATTGGGGAGATTTAGAGCAGCAGCCCATTGCACAGCAGACACCTTATGAAGTCACACCGCCCAATGGAGAGCCTTGGGCAGACTTTCAAGCAAGGGTTATTGATGCCATTAATCATTTGCTGACACACTATGATACGCCCTTAATTATCGCGCACTCTGGAGTCAATCGCGTACTAAATAATGTCATATTGGGTAGCCCGTATGGCCCTCGTATCAATAATGCCGAACCTACACTTTTCACCCCTAGCCAAGATAATGATTGGCTAATTACGCCCTATTAAGGAGCTATTTAATGATTCATGAAGCTGTCATCGTGGATGTCGATGGTACTCTTGCCGAGTTTAACCCCAGTGAAGTACACCAGTGGGTTCTGGGAGTAGAAAAAGATTGGGATCCTTTCTTTGAGCACATGCGCAACGCACCAGCCATCACCAATGTACTTAAGCTTGTCAAACTGCTTAAAGCGCAAGGCCAGCACATTGTCATCTGTAGTGGCCGACCAGACTCACATCGCGAAGCAACGGTAGAATGGCTAAAGCAACAGGATGTCCCTTTTGATGCAGTCTACTTACGTCCCAATAACACGGATCATTTAGCTGACGAAGTCGTCAAGGATCAACTGCTCAAAGCCATGCACAATGACGGTTACCAACCTTGGCTCGTATTAGATGACAGAACCGCTGTAGTTGATCACTGGCGCGCCATGGGCCTTACCTGCCTGCAATGCGCACCCGGTGATTTTTAGTAAAACCTGACCAAAGCCCCCTTACAACGACTGCCGAAAGCGTGAAATATCTGTTTTCGGCGGCGCTCCAAATAAACGACTATATTCGCGGCTAAACTGAGATGGGCTTTCGTAGCCGACTTTGTAACTTGCCGTGGATGCCTCTATTCCATCGTAGAGCATAATCCGCCGCGCCTCATTAAGCCGCAATTGTTTTTGAAACTGCAAAGGAGTCATGGACGTCACCGCTTTAAAGCCTTGATATAAAGCAGACTCGCTCATATGCACCAGCTCCGCTAACTCTTTAATGCGAAGCGGCTCATTGAAACGCTGACGCAATTGATCAATCACTTTAACAATGCGGTGAGTTTGGCTATCTAGCAAAGCAAAGTCACGCAATTGGCTGCCCACCTCACTCATCAGCAAGCGGTATAAAATTTCTCGTTTGAGTAATGGCAACATGATTGGAATGTCTTTGGGCTCATCCATTAAACTGAGCAAACGATAAAAAGCAGACACCATCGAATAGTCCATGTCTCCTATATTGATACCGCGTGCTTGGTCAGCCCCCACGGGCAGCTTATCCCCAAGTTCAATCACTAAATCAGAGAGTGTCTTAATATCTATATTAAAAGCCATGCCTAAATAAGGCTGATCCGAGGAGGCCTTAATCACACGCCCGCTAGCCGGCAAGGTGACCGGTACCAACAAATACTGCATCGGCTGATAGCGAATCATTTGGGAGCCTACGCTAATCTGCTTTTCACCTTGCAGCAAAAAACACACTATCGGCTCATAAACACCGGGAGTTTTTGCCGTAGGCCCATCAGATCGAAAGATACGCACGCCAAGCGCGTCATTTTCTTCTGTATGAGTAGCAGGCAGTTTGATTTTGAGCTGGGCAACCATCTGCTGACGAAGTATCTCGATACGTTGAGCCTCAGAATAGAGGTGAGATGGATCTTCTGTGTACATGATGCCCCCGCGTTTAATCTCACTCCAGTATAGCCAGCGAGACGCGTCGCTGACTAATTAATCGAGGGGAATATGGAGGATTAGGCAATCATGCTGGAGTTTAAGGCAGACGCATAATTGGGTTATCGACTGATAAGCCCTATTTTTAGGTATGGTAAAGTGCTCACACCCTAGCTATTTGGCTCAATTAGCTGAGGGCGTGATAGGAGGCATCGCCGACATGGCTAGATCGGCAACCTCGCTTAACTCTTGCGGTGTTGCTCCATTATTAGCCTGAATCGCCATGCCCTGTATGATCGTGCCTAAATAACGCGCTAATGCGGGAACATTAGTTGTAGCAGGAATATCGCCCTCTTCCTGAGCCCGTTGCAACCGCTCACATACTCGCTGCTCGCCTTCTCTTCTGCGTTCTAAAAGGGCTTCTTTGACAGCACTGGCTGTTTCGCTACAAGACAGCGCCCCTTGAACAATGACACACCCTTGTGGATGGCTACTATCAGCAAAGCTTGCTGCCGCGCCGTATAACATTTTTTTAACAAACTCGTGAGCTGTCGGCTCTTCAAGAGCTGGCTCAAAAAAAGCACAGGGGCGATTCTCGTATAATTCTATCGCCTGTAAAAATAGCTGATCTTTATTGCCAAAGGTGGAATACATACTCGGTTTATTAATGCCCATGGCTTCCGTTAGATCAGCCAACGAAGTTCCGTCATAACCTTTACGCCAAAAAACTTCTAAGGCCTTTTCAAGAGCGACTTCTTTATCAAAAGCACGCGGTCTACCGACCGAAGCTGCACAACGTGATTCCGACATAACTTTCTCCTAGTGACGATTTCTTATTGTATCGCAAGCCAAACCTACTCTACTAATATATCGGATTAAGAACGAATGCCTCGCTGGCCATATCAGCAATACAGGATTAGGCAAGGATTGTTCAGCTTTTGGCATTCAATCCCTCTGCGCTAAGACATACACTGTTTCCACAAGCTAAGCATCTACTGACATGATCTGACATTCCTAACTGTTAGTCTTCCCAATACACAGAGAGTTCAGTCAACGAGCTGTGTGGCTCTGCTTATAAAATTCAAAAAACAATCTATTAATCATACAGTTACTTACTTCGTTGCAATCACGACATAGACTGTTCGAAAAATAACATACCGATCAGTACAAAATTAATTGCATCAAGTAGGATAAGCACATTATATTCTTACCAGTCGGTACAAAACTAGCCGTCGCGTCAAGAAAACTACGCTTTTCTGCTACCGCGACACTTAGTTAACCGTTTTAACGCTTTGTAAAATTGCAAGACTCAGGAGAGCAACACCATGAGCACGCCAAAATTGATTCGAAACTTTACCCTAGGCACTATCGCCGTCATGGTGCTTGCCGCATGCGGTGGAACAGAAACAACGGCACCCAGCGCGCCACCACCGCCTCCCGAAATAACCGTAGCAACAGTAATCCATGAGCGTATTACGGAGTGGGATGAATTCACAGGTCGCTTACAAGCTCCGCAAACGGTCAGCTTGGTTCCTCGTGTCTCTGGATACATCGAAAAAGTACTGTTCCAAGAAGGCGCATTAGTGAAAAAAGGCGACGTGCTATTTTTAATAGACTCCCAACCCTTTGATACCGAAGTTAAGCGATTAAAGGCCGACTTAATCAACGCAAAAGCAGCTGCCCAGTTAGCGAGCCACGATTATGACCGTGCTAAAAAATTAGGTAAACAACGTGCGATCTCTAACGAAGCTGTCGACAATAGACGCGCGCAACAACAACAAACCGCCGCACAAGTCGCCTCAGTGCAAGCGGCATTAACCCGCGCCCAATTAGACGTACAGTACACTAAAGTCACGGCGCCAATTGATGGACGAGTGTCCTATGCCATGGTGACAGAGGGTAACTTTGTTAACGCAGGACAAAGTGAGCTAACCAGCGTCGTATCCACCGATACCATGTACGCTTATTTTGATTTAGATGAGCAAACATACTTAAAGTACGACCGCTTAGCCAGTGCAGGAAAGCGAGTCGATGCTCGTGACACAAACGCTGATAACCCTGTCTATATGGGGCTGGCCAACGATACCGGCTACCCGCACATTGGACACATCGACTTTGTTGATAATCGCATTAACCAACAAACGGGCACTATTCGTATCCGTGCCCGTTTTACTAATCAAGATAACAGCCTCATTCCTGGTTTATTTGCCCGCGTAAAGCTCATTGGCAGTGATACCTACGAAGGTATTCTGATCGATAACAAAGCAATCGGCACAGACTTAAACAACAAGTTTGTTCTCGTAGTAAATGCCGAAAACACATTGGAATACCGCCCTGTTACGCTAGGCGAAACAATCAACGGCTTACGCATCGTGACTCAGGGATTAGCACCTGAGGATGTCATTGTAGTGAATGGTTTACAACGCGTGCGCCCAGCTATGCAAATCAAACCCAACCCGGTTGCGATGGCTAGCGATGAAACCCTCGCCGCCTTACACGCCGAACAACAAACCCTGGACAAAGCGAGTGCGGCACTTAGCAGTGCAGCAAGCGTCACTGACAACCGCGGTTGAGCACTAAACGATTATACATCGTTTTTTTAATAGGCTTAAGGTTCAGTAAGGAGCCACTATGTTATCCCAGTTTTTTATCAAGCGCCCGATATTTGCCGCCGTGCTGTCACTGCTGTTTTTCATCGGTGGTGCTATTTCTGTGTGGCAATTGCCCATCACCGAATACCCAGAAGTTGTTCCGCCTACGGTTGTCGTTACCGCCAACTATCCAGGCGCAAACCCCAAAGTTATTGCTGAAACCGTCGCATCGCCACTGGAACAGGAGATCAATGGCGTTGAAGATATGTTGTACATGTCTTCACAAGCAACCTCTGATGGACGCATGACGCTCACCATCACGTTCGCGATCGGCACCGATGTCGACTTAGCACAAACCCAAGTGCAAAGCCGCGTCGAACGCGCTAAACCTCGTTTACCTCAAGAGGTTCAGCGCTTAGGTGTGGTGACTGAAAAGTCATCACCCGACCTAACAATGGTGGTGCATCTCACCTCACCCGATAACCGCTACGACATGCTCTACTTGTCTAACTATGCCTCGCTCAATGTAAAGGATGAACTAGCACGTATCGAAGGCGTAGGTGCAGTCCGTTTATTTGGTGCTGGTGAGTACAGCATGCGAGTGTGGCTAGATCCAAATAAGGTGGCGGCATTAGGTTTGTCTCCTTCCGAAGTGGTTGCCGCTATTCGAGAGCAAAACCAACAAGCCGCTGCCGGTAGCTTAGGCTCACAACCCAGTGGTGATGCTGACTTCCAACTTCTGATTAACGTGAAAGGACGGTTAGCTAAAATTGAAGAGTTCGAAGACATTATTGTAAATGTCGGTGCTCAAGGTCAGGTCACTCGTTTAAAAGATATTGCCCGTGTTGAGTTAGGCTCGTCCACCTATGCGCTGCGCTCATTATTGGATAACAAAGAAGCCGTTGCTATTCCAATCTTTCAAGCATCCGGCTCTAACGCTATTCAAATCTCGGATGATGTGCGCGCTAAAATGGCGGAGCTGTCCCAGACCTTCCCACAAGGCTTGAGCTACGACATTGTTTACGATCCAACCGTTTTCGTACGCGGTTCAATTGAAGCCGTAGTAAAAACCTTACTCGAAGCCATCATACTGGTTGTTATCGTTGTCGTTCTCTTCCTGCAGACATGGCGCGCATCGATCATCCCATTAGTTGCTGTACCTGTATCTTTGGTCGGCACCTTTGCGTTTATGCACTTACTTGGGTTCTCTCTAAACGCCCTATCCTTGTTCGGCTTAGTACTCGCGATTGGTATCGTGGTGGATGATGCCATCGTAGTCGTTGAGAACGTAGAGCGGAACATTGAAGAAGGTTTAACGCCTATCGCCGCCACCCAAAAAGCAATGAAAGAGGTCACAGGGCCAATCGTTGCGACAACCTTAGTATTGGCAGCCGTTTTTATTCCAACTGCTTTCATGTCAGGTTTAACGGGTCAGTTTTATAAACAATTTGCGTTGACCATTACTATCTCTACGTTCATTTCTGCTATCAATTCACTCACGCTTAGCCCTGCCTTGTCTGCCTTGTTATTGAAGGGACAACACGAGAAAAAAGATTGGCTAACACGCGCAATGGACACCTTATTTGGTGCTTGGTTGTTCAAACCGTTTAACGTATTTTTTACTAAATTATCACACGGCTACGGCTGGATGATTAAAAAAGTTATTCGTTTTGGCGCCGTCGTTGCCTTGCTTTACATCGGGCTAGTTAGCTTGACCGGTTATCAGTTCAATACCACCCCAACAGGTTATGTGCCGGGTCAAGATAAACAGTACCTAATTGCCTTTGCTCAATTACCTGATGCAGCCTCATTGGATCGCACCGACGCAGTCATCAAAGAAATGTCGCGCATTGCTTTAGAACAACCGGGCGTTTCGCATTCTGTTGCCTTCCCCGGCTTAAGCATTAACGGCTTTACAAACAGCCCTAACAGCGGTGTTGTCTTCACCACGTTAACTAACTTTGATGAACGAACCGACCCATCAATGTCTGCACAAGCCATTGCCGGAGCACTTAATCAAAAGTTTGCGGGCATAGAAGATGCATTTATTGCCATTTTCCCGCCACCCCCGGTCATGGGTTTGGGCACCATTGGCGGATTTCGCCTACAGATACAAGACCGGGCAAACTACGGCTATAACGAGTTGTACAAGGTCACTATGCAAGTCATGCAAAAAGCATGGGCTACCCCTGAACTGACCGGCGTATTCTCAAGCTACCAAGTTAACGTGCCACAACTTGACTTGGATATTGACCGTACTAAGGCTAAACAGCAGTCCGTCTCATTAAACGAACTATTTGAAACCCTGCAAGCTTATATGGGCTCTGTGTATGTCAATGACTTCAACCAATTTGGACGTACCTACCAGGTTAATGTGCAAGCGGATGAGCAATTTAGGCAAACTCCTGAGCAGATTAACCAATTAAAAGTTCGTAACCAAAATGGCGAGATGATCCCACTGGGTTCATTTATCAATGTCACTAACACCGCAGGCCCGGACCGAGTGATGCACTATAACGGCTTTACCACTGCCGAGCTAAACGGTGGCCCAGCTCCCGGCTTTAGTAGCGGTGAAGCACAGGCAGCGATTGAAAAGATCCTTGCTGAAACCTTACCTAACGGTATGACATACGAATGGACAGAGCTCACGTACCAACAAATTTTGGCAGGTAATGCAGGTATGCTTATCTACCCATTAGTGATTTTGCTCGTATTTATGGTCTTGGCGGCTCAGTACGAAAGCTTGAGCTTACCTATGGCAATCATCTTAATTATTCCAATGACGTTGCTTTCAGCTCTGACAGGCGTACTTATATACGGCGGTGATAACAATATCTTCACTCAAATAGGGCTAGTGGTGCTCGTCGGCTTGGCAACCAAAAATGCCATACTCATTGTTGAATTTGCACGAGAGCTACAAGACCACGGCATGAATAGGCTAGATGCTATTTTAGAAGCCGGACGCTTACGCTTGCGTCCCATTCTGATGACCTCTATCGCTTTCATCATGGGCGTTGTTCCGATGGTTTACTCAAGCGGAGCAGGCTCAGAAATGCGCCAAGCAATGGGTGTCGCGGTGTTTTCAGGCATGATTGGTGTCACTATCTTCGGCCTTATTTTAACGCCTCTGTTCTACTACGCTCTAGCAAAACGCGACCCCAAACCTGTCGCTGCCCACAACACAGACCATAAGGCAGGAGTTTAAGCCATGAGAGCACCTTTAAAAGCAGCGGTTCTCGCCTTAGTCATCGGTACACTGACGGCTTGTGCCGTCGGACCGGACTACAAAATGCCTGAGCAAGTCAAACAGGTGCCGTTTAATAGCCCTTACCAACAGGCTGGCGCGGCACTAAACTGGTGGCAAGCATTTAATGACCCCGTACTGAATCAGCTTATCGAGAAAGCGCTGGTTGAAAACCGTACTATCACCCAAGCGCGTGCTAACGTAGACCGCGCATATGCTGTTTTTCGTGATGCGGATAACAACCGCTTACCAAACGGCACGTTAGATTCTGGCTACCAAGCTTACGAAAACAGCACCTTAGACCCAAGTGATGACGACATCATTAGCCGAGGTTACCAAAGCGGTGCAAGTTTAACGTGGGATGTCGATTTATTTGGCAAAATCCGTCGCGCAAGTGAGGCAGCACAAGCAAACGCACAGCAAGCCGATATTTTGTGGCACGACGCACAACTGCAAATCATCAGCCAAGTGGCTGCGAGTTATGGTGACTACCGTGGTGCACAACTGCGTTTGCAAGTCGCACAAGAAAACGTCAATAACCTTGAACAAAGTCGCGCTATTGTGCTGGCAAGGTTAAACGCGGGTATGGCCTCCGAGCTGGAACTCGCCCGAATGGATGCCCAGTTATATGAAGTCAAAGCCAGTGTACCTGCCTACCAAAGCCAATTGGCCAACGCCGATGCGGCGCTATCATCTCTATTGGCAGCAACGCCAGGAGAGCTAGCAGACAGTGTGCTATCACAAGGGGATGTTAGCAATTTACCGCAGTTATCAAAGCCGGTTGCTATCGTAAAGGGTGAAAATTATTTGCGTTATCGGGCCGATGTTGCCAGCACCGAACGCGCATTGGCCGCCAGTACCGCACAAATTGGCGTGGCGACCGCCGATTTGTATCCCAACCTTTCGATAAGCGGTTTTTTAGGTTTTTTATCTAGCCCAGGCTTTGCAGTCAACAGCGACTCGCAAAGTTGGTCTGTAGCACCAACTCTTAGTTGGCAAGTTGCTGATTGGGGCTCAGTGAGGGCACGAATCAACTCGGCAAAAGCAAGCTCTCAAATGGCGTTGGCCGACTTTGAGCAAAGCGTATTCTCTGCACTCAATGACATGTCGCTATCGCTAAAAAGCTACAACCTGAGCCGCCAACAAGAACTCACAACGGAGCAACAGCGAGCGGCTAGCCAAAAAGCTGTACACATAGCCCGCCAGCGCTATAACGCAGGTAGCGGCGAATTTCTTGATTTACTGGATGCCGAACGCGAACTCTTACGTAGCCGCGATCAACAAGCGCAGCTAGAAAAACAAACTTTTACACGGCTAGTAAATATCTATAAAGCCTTTGGAGGAGGTATTTCAGTTTTATAACGTTTGACGTAATCATACGAGCCGCCAAGCAATACTGCTCTATTTGGGCTCGTATGAGCGCGTAATGTGAACTTACTTCGCCAAAATAGCTCGAATGACTTAATGTAGGTGCAAACACCAAACTTTTACTCTCATTCATCGGTAGGCGAAAGCAATGAATAAAATGAAAACGCTGTTAGGCAGTGCAATAGGATCTCTCATATTAACAAGCGCGCTCTCTAGCCAAGCCGCTACGCAAACCATGATTGTAGCTGGTGGTTGCTTTTGGTGCGTTGAATCTGATTTCGAGAAAATTGATGGGGTTATTGACGTTGTATCCGGATACACTGGCGGCCATCAAGAAAATCCCACCTACAAACAAGTGTCATCAGGAAAAACCGGACATTATGAAGCAGTAGAAATTACGTTCGATGATGAAAAGGTATCACTCGAAACATTAGCCAATTACTACTGGAAAACGATCGACCCAACCGACGATAAAGGACAATTTTGTGATAAAGGTACACCCTACCTCACAGCTATGTTCTATCAAAACGACGAGCAAAAAGCGGTCTTTGAAGCATCCTTAAAAAACGTGGAACAAACCAAACCTTTTGACGCGACTATTGTCACGCCCATCTTAGCTGCCAGCACTTTTTACCTAGCTGAAGATTACCACCAAAGCTACTACACCAAGAACCCAATCCGTTACAATTACTATCGCTCAAGTTGCGGCCGTGATAACCGGATAGAAGAACTGTGGGGCGAAGTAGTTACCAAAAAGCACTAAAAGCTTAGCAGCTCTGAGATGCACTTCAGAGCTGCTATATTGATACCAACAGCAATCTATATACAGTAATTACTGATATGCACCCGCTGAGTAAGTCAACTCATAGCTATGGCTATAAATTTCGATGATATTGCCAAATGGATCTTCCATGTACACCATGCGGTAAGGCTTTTCTCCAGGAAAGTACTCACGTACCGGCATACGCTGCTTACCACCTGCTTCAACGATCTTTGCTGCAAGGCCTTCTACATCAGGATCTTGTACACAAAAGTGGAAAACACTGCTTTTCCAATATTCAAAATTATTTTCTGGCTTTTGCGCATTTTTAAATTCAAAAATTTCGACACCTATACGATCGCCAGTCGATAAATGAGCGATACGAAAACGGTCCCAACCGGCACCAAAAACATCGGTGCACATTACGCCAATAGGGCTATCATCTTCAGAAATAGTTGTCGGCTCCATAATGATGTACCAGCCCATCACTTGAGTATAAAACTCGACAGCTTTATCTAAATCGGTGACCGACAAGCCTATATGCGAAAAACTACGTGGGTAAGTCATAACTGCTCTCCTAAAAACTTTCTACAAAAAAAACCAGTGAGTGCACTGAATTAACTTCAGTATAAAGAACCCTAGGTATAAAATTTAGCGCATGTAACTAATCACTCTGATAAGATATTGTTATGACAAACCCACAATGGTTACGATCTTTTTCGGTTTTGGCTGAGCTAGGCAATTTTACTCGTACAGCTGAACACTTAGATATTACCCAAGCCGCCGTGAGCCAACATATTCGCCGCTTGGAAGATGAGCTTGGGCCTTTGTTAATTCGAAGACCAAGGAGCGTTGAGCTTACACCAGCCGGACTCTCTCTATTAGCCTACTGCAATGAAGTAAAGCAGGCTGACAAGCGCTTAAAACTCAACTTGTCAGGTGCAGATAAAACGGCCGGCGAAATTAGCTTGATAACCCCCGGTAGTGTTGGCTTAGCGCTTTACCCTGCTTTACTCGATTTGCAAACCAACCACCCTAACTTATCTATTCGTCATCGCTTTGCGCCTGATCCAGAAGTGCTTCAAAGCGTATTAGCCAATCAATATGAACTGGGATTAGTCACGCTCAAGCCAGATGATGCTCGCATTACAGCAGACTATTTTGGCGAAGAGCCTTTAGAGTTAGTTATTCCGGCCGGTCATACAATTAAAAATTGGGAAGGCTTGCGGTCATTGGGCTTTATCAATCACCCCGATGGTAAGGCAATGGCTGACCGCCTATTGAGCCGCCTATTTGCCGGCCAAGGCCATATTAACGACATCCCTATCCATGGATTTATTAACCAAATTAGCCTTATTTTAGAACCTGTATCCAGAGGATTAGGCTTCACCGTTATACCTCGTCATGCACGTCAAGCCTTTGCCAAACAGGATCAAATACACGTACTGGAATGGGGTGATGCGGTTGTTGAAACACTCTGGTTAATTCATCGAGCAGAGTGGCCGCTATCAAAGCGCGCTGCATTTGCCGTAGAGGTGCTCAAAGGGCATATCGGCGATTGATTGATCATGCGCAAAGTGGCTGAACACTACAGCCACGTACTAAGCATCAGTTTTTTATCGAGTTAATTTGATCCTTCCACATTTGTTCAATCCCGCATACGGATGTTGCACCGAAACAAGCAGTTTTAGAGCCAGTTCTTTCCGCCCAAAGCTGATCACCAAAATCGTAGTGCCACCACTCGCTAGCTAGGTTAGTAAAACCTGCCTCCTGCATGATGCTAAATAATACTCTCCTGTTATTTCGCGCTTGAATAAGTGAAGAAGCGTCGTCCAAAGCGGCCTCTTCTAGTGCGAAGGTCCAAGAATAATCACTTGCTTCATCAAAGCTCGTCCCCATATCCAAAAACCGACCATTCGTATCGCACAAGGTAACATCAACCGCTCCCCCGGTTAGATGTGGGCTAGGGGTTGATGGGTTGTCACTGGGCGGCGAAACTAAAGTTCTTGCTTTGGACAACAGCTTATCCAATGACATTTCTGGGTTTGCTTTCTTCAGTAAATTTACCAACGTATCAAATAAGTACTGTTGCACCGAGAACGGTCTCCACCCGTCTAGAACAACAAGCGATAAATCGCTAGGCAACAAGTCCGCTGCCATGTGTAAACGATCAAGTACCGAATCACGCACAAAGCACTCCGGTAAAGCATACGTAACACGAAGCTTATAATAAGCAGGATACATTTTTAATTTAGACGACAAACTAACCGGCTGCAGGGGCTCGTTATTATCAATAATGCTAATTTTGCTAAGCAGCTCCCAGTCGGGCAGATCTTGCTTAGGTATAGGTGGGTAATTTGTGTATTTCATATGCGCTTACTTAAATAAGTTAGGTAAAAACAAAGTAAATGAAGGGAAAAATATTAGTATTACCAACACAGATAACGCGAGACCAACAAATGGCCAAATAGATTTAAACATTTCACTTAATTCTATTTTACTAACCGCTGCTGCGACATAAACGCATGCACCCATTGGTGGGGTTATTAAAGCAATTGTGATGTTCATCGTAATAATAATGCCCAGGTGCACAGGATCAACACCCGCATGCAGGGCTACAGGAGCAAAAACAGGCGTAAGCAACATAAGTGCTGAAACCTCTTCCATTAACATTCCTGTAATAAAAGTAATAAGGCTAATAAATAGCAATATCGCAACTGAATTATCTATGAAAGGATCCAACATACTAGCAAATTCGTTGGGCACTTGAGCATATGCTAGCTGCCAACTGACTACAGAAGAAGCTCCTATAATAACGAAAATAGCACACGTAAGAACGGCCGTTTCTTTTACCGCTTTATAGGCTCCTTTTAGCGATAAATTTCCACTCAGAAGACCAACAAAAAGACTATAAATAACAATCAGAACACCCGACTCCGTTGGTGTAACAAATCCAAAAACAATACTGGCTACAATAATAATCGGCGCGAGTAATGCAGGTATTGCAACAACCATTGCTTTAAAGACGCTCTTAATCGTCGGCTTTTCAGCTGATACAGCAATATTTGCTTTACGAGCATAACAATAATTAATGATCAAAAAAGCGACACCCAACAACAAACCAGGGATAACACCGGCTAGAAATAAATCCCCTACCGATGTATTCGTGATTGATGAATACAAAATCATGAAAATACTAGGAGGTATAATAGGGCCTATTAGAGAGCTACCAGCGGTTAAACCCGCTGCATAAGACGCCGAATAGCCATCTCTTTTCATAGCAGGTACTAGCAAAGAACCCAGTGCAGAAGTGTCCGCTACTGCCGAGCCATTCACACCTGCAAAAAAGACACTCGATACAACGTTAACATAGCCAAGACCTCCTCTTAAATGACCCACAAGCGATTTGGCAAAGTCAATTAATTTAGGAGTTAAACCTGCGGCATTCATTAAATTACCCGATAAGATAAATAATGGAATAGCCATTAAGGAGAATGAGTTTATCCCGCCAAAAAACTGTTGAGGCAACATACGAAACATCATACTGGGATCAATAAATAAAAAACCAGTAACAGACGTAATTAATAAACTTATAAAAAGAGGCAACCCTAATAAAACATTAACAACAAAAACAATTAGCATAGCAGTTAACATGTTTTATCCTCATAAAAAGGCCCGCGAAAAAGCGCGACCAAAAACAATGTACCAAAGCCAATTGGAAGTGCTAGAAGAGGTATCATTTTACTTACGCCCAAGCCTAATGTACTAAATCGATTAAGGGATATTGAATAGTGATAACTGCCATAAAAAAACAAAAGACTAACTAATAAGACAACAACCCATCTGTAAATTCTAATGATTAAATTAATCTTAGTTGGTAAGTATTGATCTAAAATAGTAACACGCATGTGAGAATCGACTATGTAGACATAACTCATAGTTAGCATAACAGTTCCGATAATCATAAAACGGGCTAATTCATCAGACCATATAGGTGCGCCATTTAATAAGTAGCGCGATATAACACCATAAAGTAAAACTGTAATATTTAAAGAAAGCGCTATACAAGATAAAAAGTGGAAATAACGGGCAACACGTGCAGTAATTTTTCTATTCATTTTTTTTACCGTCAACCAAGCGCTTGTTAAAGCGCTTGGTACCCATCTATCAATTACAATAAAGCGGGATTACTTAACATCATCCAGAGCTAAATCAATCCATTTTTGATCAATGTCTTGCTCGGACAACCACTCAAGATAAGACGGTAAGCCAATGTCCTTGAACTGAGCTAACTCCTCTGTGGTTGGCTGATAAACTTCCATACCATTTTTAGCAAGGTAATCAATGCGAGTATCAACTTGTTTCTCTACTGATTCTCGATTGATCAGAGTTGCCTCACGAACGGCCTCTTCAAGCACCGCACGCTCCTCATCTGAAAGACTTTTAATTAGCTCATCATTAGCGACCAAAAACTGATCGGAATACTGAATATTCGCCAACGTTAGGTATTTTTGAACCTCGTTTAAACTTCCCAATATGATGTACATTGGAGGGTTCATTTGACCATCAGCTACACCTGTTTTTAGAGCCATATACACTTCTGTCCATGGAATAGGCGTGCCTGATGCCCCAAAAGATTCGTACAAGGCTACTTGGCTTGGATCCATTGCTCTAAAACGAAGGCCTTCAAAATCACTTGGCGAATGAATAGGACGTTTGTTATTAGTAAAAGCTAAGAAACCTCCCTCTTCGACAACAGCCATCAAGTGTGTGCCAGTTCTTTTTAAGAACTCATCCTGTGCCGCTTTCCAGTATTCGCCTTCATCAAAAAACTTATGGGCAGCAGCAAAGTCGCTGAACAAGAATGGGGTTGCACTTGCGTAAATTTCAGGGAAAAGTGGTGACACTCCCGCAAATGAAGCAACATTCAAACTAGGCGTGCTCATTACCTGCTCCATTCGCTCCTCTTCTTCACCCAGCATACTGTTAGGGTAAAGTTTGATTTCTAGTTCACCGTTAGTTTTTTCTTCCACTAATTTTTTAACATTGCTGGCAAACAGGTGTACGGCATTTTTTTCGATATCAGCGGCGCCGTTATAGCTCAAGTTAATCGTTTGAGCTAAGGCAGAACCTGCACTCATTGATATACAAACAGTCAGTAAAGTTTTACATCCTAATGTTTTGATCTTGTCTAACATATATTGCTCCACTTGTTTTAGTAATAATTAGTTCTCATACGAGAGTAATCGTTGCATTGTTGACAGTTCAATATGCTAAGTGTTGTTTTATAAACAACACTATCACTTCACATCGATTTTTAAGAAACGTGTTGAACTTAACAAATGGTTAAAAAGCTCCTGAGCCGCGGGGGTAAGCTGCCTACCTTTCTGGCTTAAAACACGAACTTTTGCCCTTGATAAGACCGGATGAGTGGTTTCAACAATTGAGATTAGACCGGCATCCACTTCTGACTTAACCGTTAACCTAGGCATAAAACTAATGCCCGAACCTGAAACAACAAAATTTTTTAAAACAGCGACGGAGTTAGTCTTTAAGCGTGGTGAGAGAACAAATCCTCCCTCCTCCTCTGCAAGGCTCACTAGCCTCCCCATGCCCGTAGAATGGTCTATTAAGGCCAATGAATGATGGATAACTTCTCTTACATCAATAGGTCGGTTTAGCTGAGTCAACGGATGGTTAGCCGGCGCAATAATATCTAGCGGATGGAGTGTTTCAAGCAAGCACTCTAGTCCGGGATGGCTTTGTGAAGCATATGTCACGGCAAAATCGATTCTATCGTCTTCTAAGAGCTGTATAGCCTCTTTCGCACCCGCCATATCAACACCCAATTGGATGCCTGGATACTTAACGAGAAAGCTTTGCAAGGATGAAGAAATTAAGTCCGTAATAAAGCCTTCACCAATTGCAATTTTTACCTCTCCCGATCGTAATTCAGTCAAATCTTTAATGTTAGAAATCGTCTGGGACTCGAAAGCTTGGACTTTTCTGAAATAGGTTATGAGCTCACGGCCTGAAGAGGTAATGTGACTTGCGTTACCTTTGCGAACCAAAATTTT
>Ga0193962_1000267_pt1 | contig 23918 bp, 23 predicted proteins | sample FB_5_MG_FD_140335 | JGI IMG/M metagenome (GOLD analysis project Ga0193962, IMG submission 140335) | Microbial mat bacterial communities from the Broadkill River, Lewes, Delaware, United States - FB_5_MG | ecosystem: Environmental > Aquatic > Freshwater > River > Microbial mats | place: USA... | reverse complement strand
TATTAAAGGGGGGGATTCAAAAACCCCGATTAACAGTTTATTGCACGAAGGCCAAACTCTGGTTGTTCAAGTTACCAAAGACCCTATTTCTAGCAAAGGGGCTCGCTTAACGAATCAACTGGCGATTCCATCACGCTATCTTGTTTATATGCCTGATACTGACCATGTTGGCGTTTCTCAGCGCATTGATGATGAAGAAGAACGTGAGCGATTGCGCGCCTTAGTTGTCGAAAGTATTAAAGCAGAAGAGCTGACCGACAAAGGTGGATTTATTTTACGTACGGCCGCCGAAGGTGCGGGCGAAGACGAAATTAATGCCGATACACGTTACCTAAAGCGTTTATGGGTCACACTTGGCGATCGCTTAAAAAAGGCCAAAGCGCCTAGCTTAGTCTACGATGAGCTACCGCTGTTTTTACGCACGATGCGTGATTATGCGCGACCAGAAATTAGTCGAGTATTAATTGATTCAAAAGAAACTTATCAACGTGTTGAAAAGTTTGTTGAGCAGTTTGTTCCAGAAATATTATCACTGCTTGAATATTATCCTGGGCCAAGACCCATTTTAGATTTATACGGCGTTGAAGATGAAATGCAGCGCGCTCTTGAGCGACAGGTACCGTTAAAATCGGGTGGCTATTTGGTGATCGATCAAACGGAAGCCATGACGACAGTTGATGTGAATACCGGTGCTTTTGTTGGCCGCCGCAACCTTGAAGAAACCATTTTTAAAACCAACTTAGAGGCGGCAACGGCAATCGGCCGCCAACTAAGGCTGCGTAACTTAGGGGGTATTATTATCCTCGACTTTATCGATATGGTTGACGTAGAGCATCAGCGACAAGTTCATCGCATGCTCGAAAAAGTATTAGAAAAAGATCATGCGAAAACCAAAATTAGTGGCGTATCTGATCTTGGTTTGGTCGAAATGACCCGTAAGCGTACACGTGAAAGTTTAGGGCAGATGCTGACGGAGCCTTGTGCGTGTTGCGAAGGGCGCGGTACCGTAAAAACAGCAGAGACAATTTGCTATGATATTTTTCGTGAAATATTACGCGAAGAACGTGCTTATGATGCAAGCAGCTATTTAGTACTGGCTTCTGCTGGTGTGATTGACCGTTTGCTGGATGAAGATTCAAGCAGTCTCGCTGACTTAGAAGCTTTTATGGGAAAAACAATTAAGCTACAAGTTGAGGCAAATTATGCTCAGGATCAATATGATATCGTTTTACCTTAAGCAAAGTTTTTTTCCATGAAACGTATATTGCACTTTATTTGGGCTCAGGTTTGGCTAACCGGTGTTGTTGGCTTAGTCCTGCTAGCTTTTTATACCAGTGTAGGTCGTCAGTTAATCCCTTTAATTGAGACTCAGACCGAGAATATTGAAGAGATATTATCCGCTCAGCTAGGCCTGCCGGTTGCCATTGAATCCCTTGAGGGGGATTGGCTTTGGTTCTCACCGATTGTAAATGCAAATAATATTTTTTTAGGTGATACCAAAAACGCACTGTATGCCAAGCGCTTAGAAGCAGAGCTGGATGTCAGTGCTAGCCTATTTTACCGCTCTCTTGTTTTCAAACGGATTACTTTAGAGGGTGTAACGTTATCCGTTATCCAAGATGAAAACCTTGCTTGGCAAATTGGTCAGTTCAATATAAATAAGCCTGAAAATAGTAAGGATAATGATGCAAAGCCAGTTTGGCTTGAGCTATTAACCCAGCAAGGTGAGCTGCATTTATTAAACTGGCATGTTGATGTGCAAATGTTTGATGAAGCTTCCAAAAAGCTTGAATTGATTGATTTGCGTCTGCGCAATAAAGGCCTACAACATTGGCTTGATGGTGAAGTTCGTTTAGGCGGTAAGAAAGGCGCAATACTCAAAACTCAGTTGGAAGTTGAGGGTGACCTATGGGAGTTTTCAGAAAGTGATGGTCGTGGCTATGTTGAGCTAGAACCTAGAGAATGGAAATCTTGGATCCCTTTAAAGGATAAAAGCCTACGTTTAGAACAGCTAAAAGCAGGCGGAAAATTATGGGTCGAAATTGAACAAGGGTTATTGCATACCTTAGATGGTTATATTGATATCCCTCAGTACTCGATGACAAAAGAAGGGCGTGAAAATACGCAGCCACTGTCTTTGGAAAATGGGCGTATCATCGTCGCAGGCCGTCGCGATAAGATGGATTGGCACTTGTGGTTCAATACCGAAGGCCATTGGTTATCGGATTTAGCCCCGTCATTGCCGAAAGGAAGACTGAGCTATTTATCTGATTTTACGGGCAGCTGGCAGTTAGAATTACAAGACTTACAGCTTGAAACGACTGCGAGCCTTATTGAGAATTTTGAATTCTTACCGCAGGTATATACCGACTTTATCGTAAATCTACAGCCACAAGGCACTGTAAAAAATCTGCATATTAATCTTATCCCTGACCGAGATTGGCTTTGGGGGGTTAACCTTCATTTAGCCGATACCAGTATTACAGGCTGGCGTGGAATTCCAACACTTGCCAAACTGAATGCGCAAGTTGAATTAAATGCGGACAAAGGAAAGGTAATACTCACCCACAATGATACGTTATTGCACTTTCCTGAATTGTACCCAGAAGGCTGGGCATTGGATGATTTATCCAGCCAAATATTTTGGCAGATCGAAGAAGACTATTTACGCTTAGCATCACCGACAATTAAAGCGAAATATCCGCAACAGAATAAAATGATTGCGGGGCAAATTGCGGGTGGATTTTCATTATACATCCCGCTTAAAGACAGCCTTGTTGAACCTCAACTTAACCTATTATTAGGCTTTAAAAATTTAGGCATTGAAGCTCAGCAACAATTTATGCCTCCAGCAGCATTGCCTGATCTTTCCGCTTGGCTGACCAATAATATTCACAGTGGTGATATACACGAAGGCAGTTTCATTTATTCAGGCTATAGCGGTGATGATGCCCCCAAGCAGTCGTTAACGTTACAGCTGTATATGGACATTGAAAATGGTCGTTTAAATTATCTAAAAGATTGGCCTCAAGTCAGTGACATTAAAGCTAAGTTAATGGTTGATTCACCGACGACCAATATTTGGTTGCATAGCGCAAAAACACTTGGCGGAGACTTGCTGACGAACAGTGGTCGTATTCGTATACGGACAGACAAAAATCAGATTCCTTGGATGACGGTAAGGGGTGAAATTAAGGGGTCTGCACAAGAAGGTTTGGAATACTTGCAAACAACACCTTTGCGAGAAAGTTTAGGCCGTGCTTTTGATCATTGGCGCGCCAATGGAAAACAGCATACTAAGCTATACGCTCGTATTCCGCTTGCGCAACCGGACAGTAAAGCAGAGGCTGAATTACCCGCCAGTAAACGCTTAAAACCTAAAATCCGTTTAACCAGCAAATTGGATGCTGTTGATCTGAAAATTAAAGATCTTAAATTAAATTTAAATGCCATCTCCGGAGCCTTAGAATTTGATAGTGAAACTGGCATCAGTGCCGAAAAATTAATCGCGACGACCTTTGGTGGAGAAGTGATTAGTCGTATTCGTTCTAAAAGCATCGCCGGCGAATTCGATATCAATATCAGCGCAAAAGGAAAAGGAACGGCCCATAAAATAAAGCAGTGGCAACCGCTATTTTTGCTCGAGCCTATGAGTGGCGAATTAAATTACACGCTAGATGTTGACCTGAAACCCCTCAGTCGAGGAGGAACCCGCTTAACCTTAAATAGCGATCTTGTTGGCATCACTGTCGATACTCCCGCGCCTTTTGGTAAAACGGCAAAACAAATCATGCCCTTCGAATTTTCGATAAATAAAGCCCATGATATGCGCCTTACTTTTAATTATGGTAAGTGGGCGAACGGTGTAATGGCGTTAGAGAATGGGGGCGTGAAGCGCGGGCAAGTATATTTAGGAACAACCCCTGCGTACTTACCAAGCGATGTTGGTTTAAGAATTAACGGCAATATCCCGGTAGAAGTTGATGCTAAAGCTTGGTGGGAATTGTGGCAAAAAATTAATCCAAGTAACCGCGCTAGCGAGACGAATAAAGAAAGTGAACGCGCAGTCGCTGATAAGAATGCCGATGATAAACCGCCTGCATTAACCCATATTGATATTTCCATTGCGCAAGTCAATGCTTGGCAGCAAATGATGGGACCCTCCCATATCAGGGGGGAATATAAATGGGGGCAATGGCAATTTGATTTAACCAGTAATTTGGTTAAAGGTAACATTATAATGCCTGACGGATCTGAGCCAATGACTCTGGCATTGGACTATATTCATATGCCTGTGAGTGATGAACTACCAACTGAAACCGTTAAATTTGGCTCAAAAGATATTGAAGACAGTTTAAAAGATGTTGATCCGGGTTTAATACCAGAGATGAACTTAAACGTTGAAGAAATCTTTCTAGGTACCAGCAACTATGGTCGTTGGAATGTTATGGTTAAACAGCACCCGAGTCATACGCAAATACATGTTAAAGATTCATTAACAAAAGCATTGCAGGTTCAAGGTGATATTAACTGGAGCAAAGACGATAGTGGCCATAAAACTCACTTAGAATTAATGCGAATTAGCAGCAAAAACTTAGGTGATACTCAGCGTGCATTTCGAAAAGCGGCCGCGATTGAATCTAAGGATGCACGTTTCGATATTGACATGAAATGGCAAGGATCGCCTGCGCGATTTAATTACGCCAGTCTTAATGGTCTAGCAAAAATATCGATTAAAGAAGGCGTACTGGTTAGTGATAATACCGGTGGCTTAAAAGCATTTGGGGTACTCAATTTTAATAGCATTAGACGCCGCCTAAAATTAGACTTTTCTGACTTATATAAATCGGGAGTTGTATTCGACAACTTGAAAGGTCGTATGTCATTTGAAAATGGTATTGCTACCTTTGTTGATCCTTTGGTTATTGATAGCCCATCAGCGAAGTTTCAGTCTTCGGGTAGCGTCGATTTTAATACTGAAACCATCAATCAAAAAATGATCGTAACGTTCCCGATTACCAGTAGTTTACCGGTGGTCGCCGTGCTTGCTGGATTAGCGCCTCCTATTGCAGGTGCTATTTATGTCACAGAGAAATTAATTGGTGAAGAATTAGAAAAATTCACCAGCGCCAGTTATACCATTACCGGCACTTTAGAAGATCCAAAGCTAAAGATTGATCAAGCTTTTGATAACGAATTAGAAGGCAAAGAAACGCGCAGTTTCTCGAATAGGTTTCTAGATATATTTGGTTTAGGTGATGATTAATTATGAAAACTAAAATAGCCGCGGTACAGATAACCACCGGCCCTGATGTCGAAAAAAATCTTCAGGCGATAGAAACTCAAATTATCCAAGCTGCTAGCCAAGGCGCAAAAATCATCGCGCTTCCTGAAGTATTTGCTTGCTACGACAGTCAAAAATACCTTGCGCTAGGCAAGCAAGAAATGACGGTATTAGGCAATTTACGCAGCCGCATGGCGAGCTGGGCGAGAGACAATAAAGTATATCTCATTGGCGGTACTATTCCGGTTTTAGAACCCAAATTAAGTAAAGTATATCCTCGCTGTTATTTTTATAACGACCAAGGTGAAGAGCAAGGATATTACGATAAAATTCATTTGTTTGATGTGGATATTGCAGATGCTCAAGGTCGCTATCGAGAATCCGATATGTTTTTATCTGGCGATCAAATAAAAGTATTCCCAACACCTTATGGCAACGTAGGTTTAACGATTTGTTATGATCTACGTTTCCCTTACCTATTTGACCGCTTGCGCAAAGCCGGTGCTGATATCATCTCTGTGGTTGCAGCGTTTACTGAGGCGACTGGTAGAGCTCACTGGCAGCCTTTATTGCAAGCTAGAGGAATAGAGCAGCAATGCTACATTTTAGGTTCAAATCAGTGGGGACAGCACGATAGCAAGCGTCGTACGTTTGGGCACTCTATGGTGGTTTCGCCTTGGGGAGAAATACTTGATGAGCTGCCAGAAGGTTCGGGTATCGCGTGTGCAGAAATTGATTTGGAAGAGGTGAAGCGAATTCGACGTGAGATGCCAATTGCTAATCACCAGCGGGATATTTAAACCACGTTAATCATTAGCAATATTCGCAAGCGATAGCGTAATCGGTACATTTAAATAATATACCGATTACAAAGGCGATTAATCGTCCTTTTGGTTATATTGCTCTTTGATCAGTTTAAATAGATTCTTATAGTTACTACCAGGCTTTGGCGGCTCACTACTCATCTCTTTTTCAGCATTGCGGATTAGCGTACGCAAGTTTTGACGATCAACCTGTGGAAACATTTCAATGAAATCGTTCAGCGCGGTTGGATCAGTAATTAAACGAGTACGCCATTGCTCTTGCTGTCCAGTCACTCGGCCATAAGCTTCTGTGGATGGGTCTAACAAATCTAACGCTTCTTGAATCGCTTCAATATCTTCGCTACGAATCAGCTTGCCAATGTATTGCATATGACGGCGCATGGCTTCGTTTTTACCAACACGATCGGCTTCACGAACAGCGGCTTTCATCATTTCAGAGAGCGGCAATTCCATCGATTTTTTACGCGGTAAAGCGACAATGCGCTCACCAATTTCTTGAAGTTTAATCATGTCGCGCTTCATTTCTGATTTGCTAACAATCTCGTATTCAATTTCTTCCGCGAACGGGTCTTTCTTTTTCTTGGCCATGATAAAGCTGCCTTTTATAGATAAAATATACTGGCTAAACCTAAAAAGGCAAAGAAGCCAACAACATCAGTAATTGTCGTTAAAAGGACACCACCAGCAAGGGCGGGATCGATGTTTTGGCGTTTCAGTATTATAGGAAGTGCGGCTCCACTAAGAGCAGCAACTAAAAAGTTAATAATAATAGCGGCGCCGATTATCCACGCCAGCTGTAAGTCGTCAAACCAAAAAAATGTAATCACTGCGATAACAAATGCCCAGAGCAAACCATTAAAGAAGCCAACCGCTAATTCACGGTTCATCAACCAGGTTATATTGCGACTACTTATATGGCCTAGTGCCTGACCCCGAATCACCAAGGTCAAAACCTGGCTACCCGCGATTCCTCCCATGCTCGCTACAATCGGCATAAGTACGGCCAAGGCTACCAAACGCTCAATCGTTTGATCAAACAAACCAATGACCGCAGAAGCAATAAACGCGGTAATTAAATTAATACCCAACCATACTGCACGACGTCGACCTGTTTTCAACGCTGGGGCGAAGGTATCTTCTTCTTCATCTAAACCCGCCATACTCATTAATGAGTGATCAGCGGTATCTCGAATAACGTCTACAACGTCATCAATAGTAATTCGGCCAATGAGCTTGCCGACACTATCAATAACCGGTGCTGATACGAGGTCATGACGTTCGAATATTTTCGCAACATCTTCTTCATCCATGTTGGCATGAATCACTTGCGTATCCGTTGTCATGACTTCACGTACGGTCTGGTTCAAGTCACTAACCAGTAATTTATTGATCGGTAAAATACCAATAAATTCATGACTGCGGTTAATCACCAGTATGTTATCGGTCATCGCAGGTAGTGAACGATGACGGCGTAAATAACGTAAAACAACATCCAGTTTGATATCGGCACGAACGGTGACGGTATCGGTATTCATCAAGCCGCCGGCGCTATCTTCCGGATAAAACATCACGGCTTCTAAGCGACTGCGGTCTTCACTGTCCATCTCACGTAAAACGTCATTACTAAGCTGCTCAGGAAGCTGCTGCAATAAATCCACTACGTCATCAGTATCAAGCTCTGATGTTAAATCAACCAGCTGAGAGGCGCTCATTGCATTTAAGAATGACGCGCTGATTTCATCACTTAGATGTTGGAGTACTTCACCTTCATTTTCAGTCTCAACCAATTCCCATAACATTTTTCGTATTTTAGGAGGAGATGATTCAATTAGGTGAGCGACTTCTGCGGGGGCTAAACCAGTATTAATCGTGCGCTTAACTTCTTGTAGACCGCCATTTTGAAGCGCGATATTGATACTGTTTAGTTTTGCTTTTGCGCGTTGACTTTGTTGGCCCATAACGCCGCTCTTATTGGATGAAGATAACAATAGGGTGAGTTGATCATTCTAGCTGGAATAACAGAAATTTGCTATCGAGAGCAGGGTTTGAGCAGGTTTATTATTCATCTTCCTCGAAGCGTTGGTTGATTAAATCGATCACAGCATGGCAAGCGTCTTCTTCATCACTGCCTTCAACTTCTAAATTCAGTTCAGTGCCTTTAGAAGCGGCTAACATCATGACCGCCATAATACTTTTGGCATCTGCCATTTGGGTATTACGGCCAATACGAATTTGGCTAGCGAAGCCAGAAGCGGTGGTTACTAACTTGGAAGCAGCACGAGCATGTAGCCCCAATTTATTGATGATTAATACAGTGGTTTTAATCATAAATCGGGTAGCTCTCTATGGCGGACTTGTACGTTAGGATACTGTGCGGAAAATAATTGAGTTAATGCTTCAGAAATAAAGACAGACCGGTGATGGCCACCTGTACAACCAATCGCTACCGTCATATAGCTGCGGTTAGCTTGTTCAAAGCTCGGCAGCCACTTAACTAAATATTGTTGAATGTCGTTGAGCATCTCTTGCACAAGAGGTTCTTTTTTTAAAAAATCAATAATCTCAACATCCTTACCGGTAAATTGGCGTAAGCAAGGGTCCCAATAAGGATTAGGGAGGTTGCGCACATCAAATACCAAGTCGGCATCAACAGGGATGCCGTGTTTAAAACCAAAGGATTGAAATAGCAGGGCCATGTCGGCAGATTGTTTGTTGAAAACACGCAGCTTAATCAGGCTGCGTAATTCATGGACAGAAAGCCGAGTAGTATCTAAATTTAAATCGGCAAGATCACTAATAGGGTGCAATAACTGCCCTTCAAATTCTATCGCTTCTGCTAGCGATGTTTCCGTTGTCGTTAACGGATGCTTGCGGCGAGTAGAACTAAAGCGCTGCATGAGCGTATCTTTGTGCGCATCGAGATACAGCACTTCTGCTTTGAAAGGGCCTTGCTCGATACTACGAAGAATCGCTGGGAATTTGCTCATATCCTGAGCAACATTTCGTGCGTCAATGCTAACGGCCAGCTTCTGCAAAGACGTTTCTTGTGCCGCGATGGCATCACTTTGCGTCGACGACATAAGTCGTTGCTGGTGGGCTTGTTCGGTAAGCGCGGGTAATAAACCTAATGGCAGGTTATCAATGCAATAAAATCCTAGATCTTCTAGGACATTAAGTGCAGCTGATTTTCCTGATCCTGAGCGGCCACTAATTATGATCAATCGCATTTCATCTTTCATAATCTATTACTCTGGCGCTCCTTCGGCAGTACGTTAAAACGCTTAAAGCGTTGCTTTTAAATAAAGATCTTGGCTATCAGTGGATGAGCGTAACGCGTCACGATAATCCGCTAGGCTTAATTTTTGGGCTAACATGCTGAGCGTTTTTAAGTGCTCATCGGTTGCTTCCTCAGGGACTAATAAGGCAAAAATCAAATCAACAGGCTGGTTATCAATGGCATCAAAATCAATGGGCTCATCCAATTGCAATAAAACCCCAAAGGTTTTATTGCATTGTTTTAAGCGACAATGAGGAATGCCAATGCCTTCTCCGATACCGGTACTGCCCATGCGTTCACGACTCCATAAGCGTTCATAGATATCGTCAGCAGAGCTTTCAGGAATATGCTCAGCAATAAAGCTACCGAGGTATTCAAGAACTTTTTTCTTGCTCGAAACAGGCACACCTTTTACGGTGCGCTCTGCAGTCAGTATGGAGTCTATCACCGGGTTCATCTAATTCTTAGCCTTCAATTTTTAGCCATGACCTTTGCTGCGAGCAACGAGTTTTTCTTTATGTTTCAGTAATTGGCGATCAAGCTTATCGCTAAGCGCATCGATGGCGGCATACATGTTCTGATTTTCATCTTCAGCGGAAGCGTGCAAATCGCTACCACTGACGTGCACATTGCATTCTGCCTTGTGCCTTGTTTTTTCTACCGTTAACGTAATATCGGCGCGTGTTATTTGATCAAAATGGTGTTCTAAACGCTGTATCTTACTTTCCACATGCTCTTTTAGTGCTGTGCTGATTTCAATGTGGTGACCGCTGATGTTTATTTGCATAAGTTACTCCTAGTTAACCTTCGGACGTTCTTTGTACAACAACTTCTTTTACAAGAATCTTTACAGCAACCGCATCGAATAAACGTTTACAGCACGCATTTACAGTAGGCGTTTGCGTTCATTAGAAGGCGGAATCATCATAGCCTCGCGGTATTTTGCTACCGTGCGGCGGGCAACCTGAATGCCTTTATCCCCAAGGATAGTTGCAATCTTGTTATCACTTAAAGGTTTTTTTAATGACTCTTCAGCAATTAACTTTTTAATCATTGCGCGAATAGCCGTTGATGAACACTCACCACCACTGTCAGTACTTACGTGGCTTGAAAAGAAATATTTTAATTCAAAAATTCCACGAGGGGTATGCATAAATTTTTGAGTAGTCACCCGCGAGATCGTCGACTCGTGCATTTCTACGGCTTCGGCGATGTCATGTAATACCAAAGGCTTCATGCCTTCATCACCAATTTCAAAGAAATCTTCTTGGTATTCAACAATTTTATTCGCGACTTTTAACAACGTATCGTTGCGGCTAAGAAGGCTTTTAATAAACCAGCGTGCTTCTTGTAGATTGTCTTTTAAGTAAGCATTATCAGGACTGTTGTCCGCACGCTTTACCAAAGATGCGTAATCGGAATTCACTCGTAACTTGGGCGCAATTTCTGGATTTAGATCAACGCGCCATTCGCCTTTTACCTTACGTACCAGCACATCAGGAATAACATACTCTGATTGCTCGGAAATAATTAACTCACCAGGGCGTGGAGTAAGCTCTTGAATTAAACGTAAAACATCTTTGAGGTTTTCTTCACTCAGCTTCGTTTTGCGCATTACTTGGGCATAATCTTTACTGCCCAATAGTGCGATGTGCTGTCCAATCACGACTTTCGCTTCTTCAAGCCAAGGCGTTGCTGGTGGCAATTGCTTAAGTTGAAGCAATAAGCAATCTTGTAAGTCTTGCGCAAAAACACCCGCTGGTTCGAATTGCTGTAAGCGGTGAAGTACGGCAAGTACTTCGTCTTCTTCCACTTCCAGTTCGGTATCCAGGCTTTCTAAAATATCGTCAAGGCTGACGGATAGATAGCCGTCATCACTTAGGCCATCAATTAACGCCATGGCGATTTCAGTATCGGTAGGACTCATTGGAATAAGATTGAGCTGCCATAGGATATGATCTTGAAGATTATCCGTTGTGCTATTGCGCCCATCGTGATCAAAATCGTCATCCATAGAACCCGAGCTTGAGCTAACCCCAGCACTGGTTTGATAAGATTCTTCCCATTGACTGTCAGCAGGCAATTCATCCGCACCAGTATTAGGAATGGTATCGCTGCTTAGATGTTCTTCTAGAGATGTTTCGGGATTGTTATCCTGACTGCTATGTTCAAAGCTGTCAGTATTATTAGGATTGCCGTCTAAGTCGGCGCTGGCAATAGAGTCGTGCTGGTCTGTATGTTCACTTGGGCTCGTAGTGGGCTGGTGGTCTGCCTCTTCTACTTCAAGCATTGGGTTTGACTCAAGCGCTTCCTGAATTTCGGCTTGTAAATCAAGAGTCGAAAGTTGTAACAAGCGGATGGCTTGCTGCAACTGCGGTGTCATGGTTAGCTGTTGGCCGATTTTTAATTGCAATGACGCTTTCATACAGTCGTAAAATCACTTTTCAAAAAAATCATAATAAATATCTAACTTAGAAGAGAGGTACTCACCTCGTCATCTAATGCCTTAATTGATAATACAGGGTACTGACTTTAAGTATATGCTAAAGCTTGAAGTCGTGACCCAAATAAACATCTTTTACTTGCTGATTGGCTAAAATTTCTTCTGCGCTGCCTTCTGCAATGATGTGCCCGCCGCCCACAATATAAGCTTTTTCGCAGATTGCGAGTGTCTCGCGGACGTTATGATCGGTAATTAATACACCAATACCACGGTCTTTTAACTGACGAATAATGGCCATAATATCGGCAACAGAAATGGGATCAACCCCAGCAAAAGGCTCATCCAGAAGGATAAAAGCAGGCTCCGCCGCTAACGCACGAGCAATTTCGACTCTACGGCGTTCACCACCAGATAAGGCCATACCCATGCTGGCGCGAATGTGCTGAATGTGAAATTCATCCAGCAATATTTCGAGTTGTTCTTTGCGTTGGCTTTTGGTGAGATCGCTGCGCGTTTCTAAAATAGCCATGATGTTATCAGCCACAGAAAGCTTGCGGAAAATCGAGGCTTCCTGAGGCAAATAGCCAATTCCTTGCTGCGCTCGACCATGCATCGGCAAGTGGCTAATGTCGTGATCGTCTATGCTAACGGTGCCATGATCGGCTTGTACCAAGTTTACGATCATGTAAAAACACGTCGTTTTACCCGCACCATTGGGTCCTAAAAGGCCGACAATTTGCCCGCTTTTCACTTCCATGGATACGTCTTTTACAATTTGGCGTCCGTCATAGCTCTTTGCTAAGTTGGCGGCTTTAAGCGTCTTCACTAGGTAATACCTTATCTGTGCCTGGCTGCTCTGTCTTTTCAGGTTCAGTGCTGGCTGGCTGAATAATCATCTTCACGCGGCTTGGCTTCGCTTCGCTATCGCTATTGGGTGTCAGCTCTGTTTGAGTGCTACCTTTTGCGGAGACGGTTTCATTCAACATGTTATAAATAATGGTTTCGCCGGTAAAAATATTACCTTCTTGCTCAAGTGTCGCATCATTAAGCAGAGTTATGTTTTTATCCAGGGTTAAATAGGTAATGCTTTTGCCTTGTGCTTTCGTTAACCCTTTGTCGTCATCCATTTGCTGTTGAAAATGAGCAGGCTGGCCTAATGCAATGGCTTGCGTAAGCTTTTGTTCTTCATTGCTATAGAGTGTCATTTGATCGGCTGTTATTTTCAGCGTGCCTTGCTCTAAAGTGACATTGCCAATATAGACGGCTGTTCTGGCCTTACGGTCAAACTGAGCGCTATCTGACTGAATGGTAATGTCTTTACTCGCGTCGCTTTCTAACGCGGAGGCGGTGGGTATTGAGGAAATAGTGAACAATAACGAAAGAATCAGTAGGTTTTTATTGAGCATAACGAGCTTTCACCTGAGATAAAAATTCTATTTTTTGCTGATCGAGTTTAATAATCATACCGACCGCATTAATTTGACCATTAAGACTAATTACCTCAACAGGCTTATCTGTTTTGGCCAATTTCTCTTCAGTAAATAAAGTAAGTTCTGTTGTGCGAATGCTGTTTTGTAAGGCCGTACCCGTACTTAATTCTGAAAAAGGTGTGACTAAAACGTCTTGCTGTAAAAATAAGGTTTTACGGGCTTCGTAATGAAAGCCTAAAAGCGATTTAAGCACCCAAATGTCGCCATCATCAGCAACCGAATGAACTTCAGGGTCGTCAAGTTGAGTTAATTGTTGGGCAGGGTAGTGTATTGAATGGCTAGCAATAAACTCACGTTCTAGCATTCCTGTTTCGGTATAACTGCGATTCCGCAGGCCTTCACCATAATAGTCGGGTAGTAGCGAAGCGCTTTCGATATTTTCTTGCGTTTGCGCTGTTGTATAGTCTTCGATCCATAACAGACCAATGCCAACCGCAGCCGCAATGAACAATAATAGAAAACGCTTACGCAGCATTTAGATTACACCTGCTTTTAACATATCGTGCATCGTAATTACACCGACAGGCAAACCGTCTTTCATCGCGACCAAGGCATTGATTTGGTTATCTTCCATAACGGTTAATGCTTCAACGGCTAATAAATCAGGGTTGGTTGTTTTCCCCCCCACAGTCATTAGGCTAGCAATTTCGCTGTGATGAATGTCGGTGCCATTATCAATAGCGCGACGTAAATCGCCATCGGTGAATACACCTTGTAACTGGCCATCTTCATCAATGACGGTCGTCATGCCTAAACCTTTAGATGTAACAATCATCAAGGCTTCCGCAAGTGGAGTGGAAGGTAATACTTTCGGCATGTCATCGCCCGAGTGCATTAAGGTCTCAACCTTCAATAATAGACGACGGCCTAAGCTGCCACCCGGATGAGAAAATGCGAATTCTTCGGCGGTAAAGCCACGTGCTTCTAATAACGCAATGGCCAAAGCATCACCCATTACTAGCGTTGCGGTGGTACTTGAGGTGGGTGCAAGATCGAGTGGGCAAGCCTCTTCTGCTACGCTGATGTCTAAATGGCAGTGGCTGCCTAGCGCAAGCGTTGAGCCTGGTTTGCCCGACATGCTGATAACAGGAATCTGTAAGCGTTTTAATAACGGCAATAGGCTTGTTACTTCAGCGGTTTCACCAGAGTTCGACAACGCAATAACGACGTCGTTTTTGGTGATCATGCCCATGTCGCCATGGCTCGCTTCACCAGGGTGTACGAAAAATGCAGGGGAGCCTGTGCTCGCAAGAGTCGCCGCAATCTTTTTACCAATGTGCCCAGATTTTCCCATGCCCGTAATAACAATGCGGCCTTCACAGGCAAGCATGTATTTACAAGCCGCAATGAAGTCTTCATTGATGCGGTTTTTTAAGTTGGCAATGGCTTCTTGTTCAATGTGAATGGTACGAATACCGGAAGCGCTGAAATCAAAATCTAGATTCATAATAATATGTGTTCTTAGTATTTACAGTTATCAATGAGTGACGATTATATAAAATATGTTTAATAGAAACACTCTATCTGATTGCTTCTATTTAGTTAAGTTCTTCGCATACTTAAATGCTTAGTTATATAAAACGTTAAATACTCTGGCTATAAAGTAGCGCCATATAAGCAACATAAGATGCCAATAAAATCACTCCAGCAAAGCGTGGGATAACCCCTTTGCGGAAACTCAAGGCAATCATCAATACCAATGCAGCGGTAAGACCCAGCATGGTCATATAATCACGCTCGATAACGGCACTATCAATGACAAGCGGCGCGATCAGACCAGGAATCGGCAATACCGCCAATAAATTAAAAATGTTTGAACCAATAATATTCCCAATCGCAATATCATGATGGCCTTTCAGTGCGCTTGTTACAGAAGCGGCAAGCTCCGGCAAACTGGTACCAATAGCGACAATGGTAAGACCAATAATAAGATCGCTAATGCCAAATGCTTGTGCAATTGAAGTAGCGCCCCATACCAGCATTTTAGAGCTGATCATTAACGCGGCCAAGCCAACAACTAACCAGAAAACGGCATTCTTGGCTGGCATAGCATCAATTTCAGCTTGTTCATCTTCATCAATAATGGCTTCGCCAGCGTCGCTCGTTTGTTGAAATAACAAATAAATGGCAGCAACCAGCGCGATAATCAAAATGACAGCATCAAAAAGATCAAGCTTCAGATCCATCAGCACAAGACCCGCGATGATCGTTACCAGTAATAGCAGAGGAATTTCTTTCTTCATCAGTTTCTTTTGAATCGGAATCGCAGCAACCAGCGCGGTTACCCCCAAAACAAGAGCAATGTTGGCGATGTTTGAACCAATCGCGTTGCCTACTGCCAAACCACCGGAACCTTCTAAAGCTGCTACCGTTGAAACAAACATCTCAGGAGCAGAGGTTCCTATCGAAACAATCGTTAGGCCAATGACTAAAGGTGAAATACCCATAAAGCGAGCGGATGCCGCGGCACCGAGTACAAAGCGGTCAGCACTCCAAACAAGAATGACTAAGCCTGCTAATAATGCGGCTATGGCTGGGGTTAGGGCGGTAAGAGTCATGTTAAGGCCTCAAGAAAAAAGTGCGCCATTGTACCTGTAAATTTTCATTGTCGGTATGGCTTGTTCCACCAGAGTGATTGGTTCTTGTTTTACATTCCGCTATGCTATGTTAAAAATCGATATGTTATGACTACATATTAATATTACTCGCTAAAATAAGGGACGTTGAATGTCCAGCGAACAAGCTTTTGTATCAATACGCGGGATGTCGTTTAGCCGTGGTAATCGTCTGATTTTCGACAATATTGATTTGGATATTCCCAAAGGCAAAGTGACGGCCATTATGGGGCCTAGTGGCACCGGTAAAACCACATTGTTGCGGTTGATCGGCGGTCAGATATTGCCTGATGCGGGCACGATAGAAGTCGATGGCTACAACGTGCCGACCTTAAAACGCGCACAACTGTTCGAGCTGCGAAAGAAAAGCATGGGAATGCTGTTTCAATCGGGTGCGCTATTTACCGATTTATCGGTATTCGATAATGTGGCGTTTCCCATTCGTGTTCATTCCGACTTACCAGAATCAATGGTTCGAGACCTTGTCTTGATGAAATTAGAAGCGGTAGGCTTACGCGGTGCTCGTCATTTAATGCCAGCAGAATTATCAGGAGGAATGGCGCGCCGAGTGGCATTAGCACGAACCATCGCTCTTGATCCTGAAATGATGCTATACGATGAGCCTTTTACCGGCCTCGATCCGATTTCATTAGGCGTCACCGTCAAACTGATAAAAAGCTTAAACGACGCATTAAGTTTAACCAGTGTGCTGGTGACACACGATGTTGAAGAAGCCTGCACCATTGCCGACTACGTTTGCCTATTATCCGAAGGGGGCGTCATTGGTTTTGATACGCCTGAAAACCTTATTGAAAACGGCTCTGAACAAGTTCGCCAATTTATGCAAGGTAAGCCCGATGGCCCTGTGCCTTTTCACTTTCCTGCGAATGACTTTAGCGCTGATTTGCTAAAGCGGGTGAAATAACATGATCAATAAACTTATAGACTCTACTCAGCTATTAGGACGTGCCGCTCTTGCGCGTTTACAAGCACTGGGTCGAGCGGGTGTATTTTTATTCTCTTCGCTGATGTGGGGTGGACCAGGCAGTGCAGGCTTTGGCGACCTTATTAAGCAGATTTATTCCATTGGTGTTCGCTCATTATCCATTATTATCGTCGCGGGTTTTTTCGTTGGCATGGTATTGGGTTTACAAGGCTATACCATCTTGTCCGACTTTGGCTCAGAAGCTGCGCTCGGCACTATGGTGTCACTAACCCTATTGCGAGAACTTGGCCCAGTCGTCACCGCCTTATTATTTGCTGGTCGAGCAGGTTCGGCATTAACCGCTGAAATTGGATTAATGAAAGCGACCGAGCAAATTTCGGCCATGGAAATGATGGGGGTTGACCCATTAAAGCGTATTATCACGCCGCGATTATGGGCAGGCTTTATAGCGATGCCTATTTTGGCGCTGTTATTCAGCCTTGTGGGCATATGGGGTGGCGCTTACGTGGGCATCAATATGCTAGGCGTTGATGAAGGTGCTTACTGGGGCAATATGCAAGCATCGGTACAGTTTTATGATGATGTAATTAAAGGACTTATTAAATCGTTAGCATTTGGTTTAGTGGTTACTTGGATTGCAGTATATCAAGGGTTTGATTCCATACCGACATCCGAAGGAATCAGTAAAGCGACAACACAAACCGTGGTTGTCGCATCGTTAGCGGTATTAGGTTTAGACTTTGTTTTAACGGCCATCATGTTGGGGAGTATATAGAAATGCGTACACGTTTAATGGAATTAGCAGTGGGTGCTTTTATTGTCATGGGCATCATCGCCCTTGTTTTAATGGCATTTCGAGTGAGTGGTCTTTCGGCGTCAGATACCGGAGATAAATACACGGTTAAAGCCTACTTCGAAAACTTAGGCGGCTTAACTGAGCGCGCCAAAGTATCGATGTCGGGTGTCACTATTGGCCGCGTGACCAAGGTCTATCTTGATACCGAAGATTACGTAGCGGTCGTCGAAATGGAAATTAATAAAAGCATGTCGACACTCACACTGGATACATCGGCGGCTATCTTAACCGCAGGTTTATTAGGTGAAAAATACATTGGCCTTACCGTGGGTGCAGAAGACGAATACATAGAAGACGGTGGTGTGATTGAAGATACTCAATCAGCACTCGTGCTAGAAGAGCTGATTGGTCAGTTTTTATTCAGTAAAGCCGAAGAATAGGATACGAACGTGACTGCACAATTGATCGCTATCAATCCTCAACAAGCTCAGTTATCCGGTCGTCTTGACCGTTTAACGGGCAAGGGACTCATCAAAGAAGGCCGTAACCTAATAGCCAAAGCAGAGAGTAAATGGCAAGTTGACCTTGCAGGTGTCGACCACTCAAGCAGTGTTGGCATTGCTTTATTATTAGATTGGCAGCGCTATAGCCTAGGAAAAAATATCAGCCTAGAGCTTTTGAATGTACCGAAAAAAATGCAAGATGTGATCGAATTCAGTGGTTTAACCGAGTTTTTAACATTGAACTAGGTCATATAAGCTAGCATTCCTGCCAACAGAGCGAAGAACGTACTTCGTCTTAACTCATAAATCCGCTATCATTACGCCCTTTGTATGATTGACCGCCTTATCTATCGGATTTATTGGCGCTCATCTTTAAACCTAATATTAAATGAACATGGGTGATTTATGTCTTCAGCTGATATCCAAGCATTATTAGAAAAAGAATTTCCAGGAAGTGAAATCACCATCGAAGAAGGCTACCACAACGAAATCGAAGTGGTGAGCGACGCATTTGAAGGTATGTCAGCAGTGAAGCGACAGCAAATGGTCTACAAGCCATTAACCGATTTAATTACGGGCGGAACCGTGCACGCTGTAAAGATTAGTGCATTAACACCAGCCGAAAAAAAATAGCCTAAAAAGAATAATAAAATACTATGGATAAATTACTAATTGAAGGCGGCGCCGTCATTGACGGTGAAATTCGCATTTCAGGTGCTAAAAACTCAGCACTACCGATTATTGCATCAACCTTGTTAGCGCACGGCGTGATGCGTGTTGGCAACTTGCCACACCTACACGATATCACCACCATGATCGAGCTATTAGGCTGCATGGGTGTATCGGTTGTTATTAACGAAGACATGAGTGTTGAGACCGATTGCTCCACCATGACCAGTCGTATTGCGCCTTACGAGCTAGTACGCACAATGCGCGCCTCTATTTTGGTATTAGGCCCATTATTAGCACGTTATGGCGAAGCGGTTGTTTCTTTACCAGGAGGCTGCGCAATTGGTAGTCGTCCGGTTGACTTACACTTACGCGGAATGGAAGCACTAGGCGCAACGGTGGAAGTGATCGATGGCTATGTACACGCCCGCAGCGATGGTCGTTTAAAAGGCGCCAATATCTATCTTGATATGGTTACTGTAACGGGTACCGAAAATATCTTGATGGCCGCGGTATTAGCCGAAGGCACAACCGTTATTGAAAACGCAGCCCGCGAACCTGAAGTCGTTGATTTGGTGAACTGCTTAAATGCAATGGGCGCTAAAATTACCGGTGGTGGTACCGACAAATTAACCATCGAAGGCGTAGAACAGTTAAATGGCTGTTCTTTCGATGTGCTACCAGACCGTATTGAAACAGGGACTTACTTAGTTGCTGCAGCGGTGACGGGTGGCAAAATTAAAGTTAAAGATACCGACCCTAAATTAATGGATGCGGTATTAGCCAAGCTTGAAGAAGCGGGCGCTAAAATTGAATGTGGCGAAGACTGGATTTCGTTGGATATGGAAGGGCGACGCCCGAAAGCGGTTAACGTACGCACGGCACCACACCCAGCATTCCCAACCGACATGCAAGCTCAGTTCATGGTAATGAACTGCGTTGCCGAAGGTACTGGAACCGTCATCGAAACCGTATTCGAAAATCGTTTCATGCACGTTGATGAATTGGTTCGCATGGGTGCAAACATTCATGTTGAAGGCAATGTTGCGACCGTTACGGGTAAAGATATTTTAAGCTCTGCACAAGTAATGGCGACCGACTTACGTGCATCGGCATCATTGGTTATTGCTGCATTAGTTGCGACCGGTGATACCTTGGTTGATCGTATTTATCACATCGACCGTGGTTACGAATGTATTGAAGAAAAGCTACAAATCTTAGGGGTTAAGATTCGTCGCGTACCTGGAGACTAAAGCAAGCGCTTATCTTGTATAAGCATTAGTTTCTATAAAACCTTGTTTGCTTTTTCACAGTGGCGGCCTCATATAATAATGACTGCCACTTATTTAGAACATTTAGAGAAGATTGAAAACGTTATGACACAGCCTCTCACGATTGCCTTATCAAAAGGACGTATTTTGGATGACACCTTGCCTTTATTAGCTGAGGCAAACATCCATCCAGCAGAGGACATTAGTAAAAGTCGTAAACTGATTTTCGATACCAATCATGACCATATCAAGCTGCTTGTTATACGAGCAGCCGATGTACCAACCTATGTTGAATATGGCGCAGCCGATTTAGGCATTTCTGGTAAAGACGTATTGATGGAGTTCAATAGCGAAAACCTATACGAACCTCTTGATCTAAAAATCGCGACTTGCCGCTTAATGACCGCGGCCCTTAAAGGCGCTGTACTTCCAGAAGGTCGCTTAAAAGTTGCCACTAAATTCGTGGATGTGACTAAACGTTATTTCGCCGAACAAGGCCGCCAGATCGACATCATCAAATTGTATGGTGGTATGGAGCTGGCTCCAATCGTTGGCCTAGCCGATTTGATTGTGGATATTGTTGATACGGGCAAAACCTTAGTTGCGAACGGTTTAGAGCCACGCGACCACATGGCATATATCAGCTCACGCTTAGTTGTCGGTAAAGCCGCCATGAAAGTGAAGCACGCTCAAATCCAGCCGATTATTGATCAAATGTCAGCGGCTGTCTCTCGTCAAGAAGAGAAACGCCAGCAAGAAGAAGCAGGGCAGTAATAAGCCCTTTCTGAAAATTAGGAATTTTAAAAATGACTATCGAAATTCGTCGTTTAGATACCAGCGCAAATGATTTCTCTGCCGAGCTAGAAACACTACTCGCGTGGGAATCTGTTTCAGACAAACAAGTTCAAACCATCGTTACCGATATTCTTGACGATGTGAAAACCCGTGGCGACGCCGCCGTTATCGAATACAGCAATCGCTTTGACCACCTGCATGTTGAAAACATGGATCAGCTAGAACTGAACCAAGAACAACTTGAGGATGCGTTAAACACCTTGCCAGCCGACCAGCGTCACGCGCTATTAGCCGCTGCTGATCGTGTGCGCAAATATCACGATAAGCAAAAACAAGATTCTTGGCAGTACACCGAAGAAGACGGCACCTTATTGGGCCAAAAAGTAACGCCGCTTGATCGCGTAGGTATTTATGTGCCGGGCGGAAAAGCCGCTTACCCATCTTCTGTATTAATGAACGCCATTCCAGCACACGTTGCCGGCGTACAAGAAATCATCATGGTAGTACCAACGCCCGGTGGTGAATTAAACCAGTTAGTATTGGCCGCGGCCGCAGTGGCTGGTGTAAGCAAAGTATTCACTATTGGTGGTGCACAAGCTGTTGCCGCATTAGCGTACGGCACACAAACCGTACCGAAAGTAGATAAAATTGTTGGCCCAGGTAACATCTTTGTTGCCACTGCCAAACGCCAAGTATTTGGTGCGGTGGGCATCGACATGATCGCTGGTCCGTCTGAAATCTTAGTAGTGTGTGATGGCAAAACCGATCCTGATTGGATTGCGATGGATTTATTCTCGCAAGCTGAACACGACGAAGATGCACAGGCGATTTTAATCAGCCCAGATCAAGACTTCCTAGATCAAGTACACGCATCGATCGAAAAGCTCTTACCGACCATGGCACGTAAAGATATTATTCGTGCCTCGTTAAGCGCACGCGCTGCCTTGATCAAAGTAAAAGATATGAATGAAGCGTGTGACGTGAGCAATACCATTGCTCCTGAACACTTGGAATTATCGGTAGAAGATCCGCAGGCATTATTGCCGCAGATTCGTCACGCCGGAGCAATCTTTATGGGTCGTCACACATCCGAAGCATTAGGTGATTACTGCGCAGGGCCAAACCACGTTTTACCCACGTCAGGCACGGCACGTTTCTCATCACCGCTCGGTGTGTATGATTTTCAGAAACGTTCGTCGCTGATTATGTGTTCCCCAGAAGGCGCATCAGAACTGGGCAAAATTGCCTCCGTTCTAGCCCGTGGTGAGCAACTAGAAGGGCACGCACGATCTGCAGAATACCGCATTAAAAAGCAATAAGATAAACCGAGCGGCATCATAAAAGTCGTTCAAAAGTTGCTGCGCTAAAGGCCTCGAATTGCTCACCTGTTAGTAATAAGAAATTATTAACAAGCGACCAGTTCGGGGCTTTTTTGTTTATACCGACAGCCGCCAGAAATATTAAATATTAAACAAAATTTTAGAGAACTCCATGACATCAATTACCCAAATGGTTGAAAACGTAGTCCGCCCAGAAATTCGTGCACTATCAGCATACCCAGTGGGCGATGCCAGTGGCATGGTAAAACTCGACGCCATGGAAAACCCACACCAGTGGTCAGAAGAACTCAAACAAGCCTGGGCAGAAAAACTGCAATACGCCAACATCAATCGCTACCCACACCCGCAAGCGCCTAAAGTAAAAGCAGGCCTGCGCAAAGCGATGAACGTGCCTGAACAATTCGAATGTTTATTAGGGAACGGCTCAGACGAAATTATTCAACTGTTAGCCATGCTGGTGGCACCTTTAAATCCTGAGAAAAAAGCCACCATCATGGCGCCTGATCCAGGCTTCGTAATGTACAAAATGATCGCGACATTTTGTGGCCTCGATTATATTGGCGTACCGCTAACATCGGATTTTGAACTCGACATGCCCGCCATGTTGAAATGCATCACCGAGCAACAGCCAGAACTAATCTTCCTAGCACAACCTAATAACCCAACGGCAAATCTATACTCCGAATCACAACTGCGCGAACTTATCCAAGCCAGCGAAGGCCTAGTGATTATGGACGAAGCCTACCTGCCGTTTTCTAGCCGCAACCACCTGCACTTTTTAGAAGAGTTCGATAACGTCTTAGTGATGCGTACGTTATCAAAAGTCGGCCTAGCAGGCTTACGCCTAGGCATGATCTTTGGCCGCAGCGAATGGCTAAACGAACTCGATAAAATTCGTATGCCATACAACATCAACGTACTGACACAAATCAGCGCCGAATTCGCACTAGAGCATTACGACATTTTATTAGGCCAATGCGAACTGATAAAACAAGAACGCACGCGCATGCACAATGCATTAACCGAACTCGGTTTTAAATGTTATCAAAGTGAAGCGAACTTTATTTTGGCCCGCGCCGATATGGAATTTGAAGGCCAAGCCAAAGAAATATTTGAACAGCTTAAACAGCACAATGTATTGATTAAGTGTTTAGCGGGTGGGCATCCGTTATTAGAAAACTGTTTGCGCTTTACCATTGGTACTGAGAACGAAAATGGATTGTTGTTAGAAGCGCTAAAGGATATTTTGTAACTCATTAAATTGGTAAACCATTGAATAATGAAGATGCAGGGATGCGGTTATTCAGTGGTATTCCATAATCGAGTTCGCCTATCACCTTTAGGCTGTATGTCGTAAGTAATTGAAAAATATAATAATTATTACTGTGATATCAACGTGCCCTGATAAGCGAATATGGCTTGAAAGTGATATCAAATTGACAAAAGCGAACAGTAAATATAGTGTTGTTTAAATTATTAACAGGGATAGTCGTATGATCTTAAAGGAATTTTCCTTGTGTTCGCCTTTCCCAGATATAAGGGGTTATGCGAACTCGGTTCGTATAACTCACTGTTACATGGCGTGAAAGCCAAAACTTTGCAGAGTTACGAAGATAAAGTAGCTATATAGATTATAGACTAATAGTTAAGTTTGAAAGATTAATG
>Ga0193962_1000266_pt1 | contig 23958 bp, 22 predicted proteins | sample FB_5_MG_FD_140335 | JGI IMG/M metagenome (GOLD analysis project Ga0193962, IMG submission 140335) | Microbial mat bacterial communities from the Broadkill River, Lewes, Delaware, United States - FB_5_MG | ecosystem: Environmental > Aquatic > Freshwater > River > Microbial mats | place: USA... | reverse complement strand
CACCAACACCTGCTAATATTATATTTGTTTTCATAATGGTCTAATTTACAGCTACGCTTTTAATCTGTTTTAATAATTTCTTTTTCTCACTTGGAAGTTGAACACAAGGACGTTGTGCAATAATTACAGAAACACCTTGATGATTGAATTCTTTACGAATAATATCTTTGTTTTCTTCCATGTTTTTATGAAGTGGGGTAATAACTATCATATGTTCTTCATCAACCCCAATTCCTTTACAAATCTCAATTAATCTACCTGAAGCAGAAGAATCTTGTGCACCTGTCATGGCAATAGCAGAGTTATCTGAAATTACAACAGTCATAGGAGTATCTTCAATAACGGCTTCTAATAAACCTGTCATTCCTGAATGTGTAAAAGTTGAATCTCCAATAATAGCAACTGAAGGATGAATTCCTGCATCAGCAGCACCTTTAGCCATTGTTATAGAAGCACCCATATCAATTAAAGTATTGATACTTTTGTATGGTTCTAAAACTCCCAAAGCGTAACAACCAATATCTCCAAATACTTGTTGGCTCCCCATTTCTTTATTTAAGTCGTTTACTACATCAAATAAATCTCTGTGTCCACAACCTACACATAATTCAGGTGGTCTTCCTGAAACTACTTTTGGAATATTTTCATTGATAACAACATCAAACCCTAAAGCATTTGCTATATTGTCTGGATTTAATTCTCCAGCGCGTGGAATATCTCCACTTAAACGTCCTATCACTTTTCTATTTTCACCTAAGAAATCTGAAATAGATTCTTCAATAAATGGATATCCATCTTCAAGAACTAGAATCTTTTTACAAGTATCAAATAATTCTTTTACCGGTCTTTTAGGTAAAGGATATTGAGAAACTTTTAAAACAGGATAAGGGCATTCTCCGCTTTCAAAATTTTCCATTAAGTAGTTATATGCAATACCTGAAGCAATAATACCCATAGAAGTGTTAGGGCCTTTTTTAAACTCGTTAAAAGGACTTTTTTCAGCTTCTTCTAAAAGTCCTGGTTGACTATCTAATAAACTTTGATATCTTCCTCTGGCGTGCATAGGAATTAATTGAAATTGAGTTGGACTTGTAGGAAGACTCATTTCGTTTTGATCTTTTGTTGTTTCAGTTGTAACAACACCTGCTCTTGAATGTGATAAACGAGTTACCAATCTAATTAAAACTGGTAATTTATATAATTCAGAAAGTTCAAAAGCATATTTTGTAATTTCATAACACTCTTGTTGATTAGAAGGTTCTAACATTGGTACCATAGCAAATTTACCATAATAACGAGTGTCTTGTTCGTTTTGTGAAGAGTGCATTGAAGGGTCATCGGCAACCACAACAACTAATCCACCATTAATACCTGAAACCGACATATTCATAAAAACATCAGCAGCAACATTTAAACCAACGTGTTTCATCACTGTCATTGATCTTTTTCCGGCATATGACATACCTAAAGCAGCTTCCATTGCTGTTTTTTCGTTAACTGACCAGTTAGAGTGAATGTTAAGTTCTTTTGCTTGTTTTGAGCGTTGTATATATTCTGTTATTTCCGTAGAGGGAGTTCCTGGGTAAGCGTAAACACCTGATAATCCTGCATCAATTGCGCCTTGTGCTAGTGCCTCGTTACCTAAAAGAAGTTTTTTCATAAAATTCTTATTTATAAATAGTTAAATTTAATCAGGCATAAAACTACGAAAACGTTTTCTGAAAAATAATGATTAAAGTCATGCTATGACTGGTAATGCATTGATTAACAGAATAATAAATATGCAATAAATATGTCGGACTATTAGGTGTTTTAATAGTGAAAAAGATTGTTTATTGTGAGATGTATAATAAACAAATCAACTAGTTAAGGATTGTGTATTTTTTTAGTGAAAATTAATTTTTATCCCAGCTGTTTTTAGCTCGTATTTTTTTGTAAATTTTAATTCCTAACATTAAAAATATAGCAACTCCAAAAATTCCAACAACTCCAAATATCCACCCAAAAGTACTTTTAAGAACAACCAAGAAAACACAGGCAAATAAAATAATTGTTGATACTTCATTCCATATTCTCAAAGAATTTGATGAATACTTTAAATAGCCTTTATCAATTTGGTTGAATATCATTTGACATGACCAATGATATAAAAATAAAAGTAAGACAAAAGTTAATTTGATATGCATCCAAGGTTCTTTCAGCCAAGCAGGTTGAATAAATAGCATCCATGTAGCAAAAATGACTGCTAAAACTGCAGATGGCCAGGTTATGATATACCATAACCTCTTGATCATTAATGCATATTGTTTTAGGAGTATGTTTTTCTCAATTTCTGGTTTTTCTTCAGCTTCTTTATAATAAATAAATAAACGAACAATATAAAACAACCCAGCGAACCATGTTGTAACAAATATGATGTGTAAAGATTTAAGGTAAAGGTATCCCATTTATTGTAGTGTTATTTGCTCCAGTTGTTAATCCATTCAGACAATGTTTTTGCCCATTTTTCATTATCATTTAAACACGGTATTGTAGAAAATTCCACACCTCCATTTTCTATAAATGATTCTTTGGCTTCCATTCCAATCTCTTCTAAAGTTTCTAAGCAGTCAGAAACAAATGCAGGAGTTACTACAGCTAAATTTTTAACTCCGTTCTTAGCAAAATTATCAATTGTATGATCAGTATATGGTTGTAGCCAAGGATCTCTTCCTAATCTCGATTGAAAAGAGGTGCTATAAGTTCCTTCTTTGAGATTTAATTTTTCAGCAACTAGTTTAGTTGTTTCATAGCATTGATGTCTGTAACAAAATTCGTGCGCAGGAGAAGGAGTATTGCAACAGCTTCCATCAATTTTACAATGAGATTTTGTAATATCAGATTTTTTAATATGTCGTTCAGGAACTCCGTGATATGAAAAGAGTAGATGGTCAGGTTTTGTTTTTTCAAGACTTTCCTGAATACTTTCACCTAAGGTTTCTATGTAGTCTTTCTTATTATAAAATGCAGGAACATCTGTTAGCTTAACTTTTGGAAAATGTTTTTTGATTATTTTATTAGCAAGAACGACTATAGTTTCTGTGGTTGCCATTGCAAATTGAGGGTATAATGGAATTAGAAATATTTCGGTAACGCCTTTGTTTACAAGTTTTTCAATTCCACTTTTAATAGATGGATTACCATACCTCATAGCAAGTTCCACTGGAACATCTGAATGATCCTGAACTTTTTTAACTAATCTTTCAGATAATACAATTAAAGGAGAGCCTTCATCCCACCAAATCTTTTTATAGGCTTCGGCAGATTTTTTTGGTCTTGTGTTTAAAATGATTCCTTTTACTACGAATGCTCTAATTAAATAAGGAGTGTCAATCACTCGTTTATCCATTAAAAATTCATCTAAATAGTTTTTCACATCTTTAACCGATGTGCTATTAGGTGATCCTAAATTTACTAATAATGCTCCTTTCATTTAGTTACGATTTTGCAAATTGTTTAGGTGTAATTCCATACTTTCTTTTGAATGCTGCAATAAAATGGCTTGATGTACTGTAGCCAATACGAGTTGAAATTTCATTTACATTTAGTTGCTGTTCCTGCAATAATTCTTTGGCTAGTTCCATTTTGTAATTCAGCAAAAATGTGAATACGGGAACACCATAATATTCTTTAAAATCTGTTTTAAGTTTTTTAATATTTAAGCCAACTATTTTAGCTAAGTTATTTAAAGAAGGAGGATTATTCATTTCTTCTATTATAATTTCTTTGGCACGTTTAATTTTTGAAACAGTTTCTTCATTTGCTACATAAGGGCAGTGTTCGTTATCTGTTTCTGAATTTGTACTGAAGTAATAACTCAATAGCTCATATATTTTTCCTTTAATATATATTGGTCGAAGTGATTCGTTTGTTTGGTTGAATTTTAATTGAGTTAATATGGATTTTACCAAGGTTGAAATTTCTTTAGGTTCAATAATTGGTTTGCCAGTATTAAAACTATTAAAATTAAATAATGAATTGCCATCACTTGTAAATAATGAATGGAAATATTCAATAGAAATTAAAATACCTATTAATTCAGATTTGGGTTGAATTTTAAAAAGAACATCCATTTTTTCATCTTTAAAATACACCATATTTGAATTGTTTGCAGTTAAATTAACTGCACAATGTTCAAAATTAAAAGCAACAGTACTTTCTCCAGAGCAGCAAAAATATATTTGAATATAGTTGTTTACTAATCTGTGTTTAAGTTGTTCAGTTTCAGAAGATGAGTTGGTGAAATGAAATACCTTAAAGGTCTCTTTTTCGTTGAAAAGGAAATGTGTACTTTTGTCGATGTTTTTGTAGTTTTCTATATTAGATTTCATAGTGTACTTTTATAAAAAAAACTTAAAGTTGCGACAAAAGTACAATAAAAAAAGTTACTATAAAACAGTATTTTAAATAAAAAACTGATAAATGTCATATTTTTAACACCTTGAAATCACTGACAAATATCATTGTTTTTCAGGTGGTTAGCTAATTTAGAAAGATTCTAAATTAGCAATTATAACCTATTTCGATAATAAAAGTTCTTTTAGCGATATTTTGTAGTTGTATAATATTGTACTTTTGTCGATACTTATTGGTAACACTAATTTTATGAGTATAGAAAAACTTCCTACAAAATTTTATAATGTAGGTCTTAGTTACAAGAAAGCGGATGTGAAAATGCGTGGGGCTTTTAGCATAACTAAGGAGAATCAAAAATTATTATTAGAAGCAGCTAAAAAAAGAGGGATTGATGGAATTTTTGTTTTGTCAACATGCAACAGAACCGAAATTACTGGTTTTGCAAAGCACCCTTTTGAATTAATTAGCTTGTTGGTTGAGTTTTCTAACGGAAATGTAGAAGATTTTATCAATGTGTCTAATGTTTATAAAAACAAAGATGCTGTTAGGCACTTGTTTAATATTGGTACTGGGTTAGATAGTCAGATTTTAGGAGATTACGAAATTGTTAGTCAGTTAAAGGAATCTTTTAAGTTGGCAAAAAAGATTGGAACTACCAATGCTTATATGGAACGAGTAATGAACCTTGTTTTACAAGCCAGTAAAGAAGTTAAAAATAACACAAAATTAAGTACTGGAACAACCTCAGTTGCATATGCTGCAATTCAATATATAGTTGATAATATTGAAGACCATTGCAATAAGAAAATTCTTATTTATGGCTTAGGTGAGATTGGAAAAAACACTTGTAAAAATGTTGTAAACTATACTTCAAACAAGGAAATTACACTAATAAATAGAACCCACGAAACAGCATTAAGTTTTGTGAAGGAGCATCCAGAAGTTAAAGTCGAGAGTTATGATAATTTAACTTCCGAAATTCAAAATACAGATATTTTAATTGTAGCTACAGGAGCAAGTAAATATACTGTAACTGAAAAACATTTAAAAGAAGGTCAGAAGCTATTGATATTAGATTTATCACTTCCAGAAAATGTTGATATAGCAGTTAAGGAAATTGATGGAATTAATGTGGTTAATGTAGATGAGCTTTCAAAAATTACTGATAAGACAATTGAAACTCGTAAAAGTGAAATTCCTGCTGCTCAAAAAATTATAGAAAAATATAAATCAGAATTTAACGATTGGATTTCACATAGAAAATATGTTCCTGCTGTTAATGCTCTAAAAGAATCACTTCAAACGATTCAAAGAGATGAAATTAATTTTCATACTAAGAAAATAAAAGATTTCAATATAGAACATGCTGAGTATGTTACTAACAGAATTATTCAAAAAATAACTACTCAATTTGTTAAACACTTAAAAGAAGAGGATACTGCCGTTGATCAAAGTATTGATATAATGAGCAAAATATTCAACTTAGAAAAAACGGAAGTTTAGAATGGATAAAATAATTAGAATTGGTACTCGCTCGAGTGAATTAGCACTTTGGCAAGCAAATACTGTTGCAGGACAATTAAATCACTTAGGACATCAAACAGAAATAGTAAAAATAGATTCATTGGGAGATGTTGTTTTGGACAAACCCTTATATGAATTAGGTGTTACGGGTGTTTTTACCAAGAATTTAGATGTAGCATTATTAAATGGGACAATTGATATTGCCGTACATTCATTTAAAGATGTACCAACAAAATTACCTGAAGGAATGGTTCAGGCTGCAGTTTTAAAAAGAGGTGATTTTAATGATGTACTTATCCTAAAGAAGGATGAAAACTTTTTTACAGAAGATTCTGCAGTAATTGCTACAGGAAGTTTACGTAGAAAAGCACAATGGTTATATCGTTATCCTCACCACACAATTACTGGTTTAAGAGGGAATGTAAATACTCGATTACAAAAATTGGAAGATAATGATTGGGATGGAGCTATTTTTGCTGCAGCCGGATTAAAACGTCTTAAATTATTACCTAGTCAAGATGAGCATATTAAATTAGACTGGATGATTCCGGCTCCAGCTCAAGGTGCAGTGATGATTGCTGCTTTAGAAAAAGATGAAGAAATTCTTGAAATTTGTAAAGAGTTAAATGATGAGAAAACGGCACAATGTGTTGAAATTGAACGTACATTTTTAAGAGTTTTAGAAGGTGGTTGTACAGCTCCAATTGGAGCTTTGGCAATGAATTGGGAAGGAACTATTAAATTTAAAGCTGTGTTGCATAGTCCTGATGGGAAAAAGAAATTAGAATTTTATAAAGAAGTTGAAGCAGATAATACATCAGACTTAGGTGAATACGCAGCCAATTACATTTTAGATAGAGGTGGTAAAAAGTTAATGCGAGAAATTATTTCTATTGACAAAGAATTAAATGTGTATTCAACTAAAAACCTGTCTTTAGATCAAAAAAATAAAATAACAACCAAGGTTGGTGCTGAAATGAGTGATTTTATCACGACCAGAAATAACAGACTAAAACCAAGAATTGTTAAGAACCCAATTAAGAATGTAATCATTACAAGTCAAAATGCTGTTGATGCATTGTTAGATAACTTTATTTCTCAGGAATTAAATTTTGAAAATATTTACTGTGTAGGTAAAAGAACAAAACGACTTATTGAAAAGAAAATAGGTAAAGTAGCTCATATTGAAAATTCCGCAGAGAAATTAGCTAATTATTTAGTAGATGCTATTGATGAAAAAGAAGTTACTTTCTTCTGTGGAAATAAAAGACGTGATGAATTACCAACAATTTTAGCTGAAAATGGAATTGAAGTAAATGAAGTTGAATGTTACCAAACACAACTTACCCCACGAAAAATAGAAGGTAAATTCAATGGAATTATGTTTTATAGTCCTACAGGAATTGAAAGCTATTTGAAAGATAATAAAACTACTGATAGTGTCGCTTTTTGTATAGGAGAAACTACTGCAACCGAAGCACGAAAACATTTTAAAGATGTGATTGTATCATCATTACCAACAGTTGAAAGTGTTATAAAATCAGTAAATGAACATTTTCAGGAATCATAAAAAAAATTAAATAGAATGAATAGAACAAGACGTTTACGTAAAACAGAAAATATTCGCCGTTTAGTTAGAGAAAACAAACTAACAATTGACGATTTAATTTATCCTTTATTTATTGAAGAAGGTGAAAATATTGAAACAGAGATTGTTTCAATGCCTGGAATTAAAAGATTTTCTTTAGATAGAATTTCTAAAGAATTAGATGAAGTTGTAGACCTTGATATTCCAGCCGTATTGCTTTTTGGAATTCCAAATGAGAAAGATGAAGTAGGAACTGAAACTTGGAATGATGATGGAATTATGCAGCAAGCTGTTCGATTTATAAAAAAGAATTATCCAAGCTTATATGTAATAACTGATGTTTGTTTTTGTGAATATACAAGCCACGGACATTGTGGTGTAATTCACGATAATGATGTTGACAATGATGCAACATTGCCAAATATTGCAAAACAAGTAATTTCTCACGCAAAAGCAGGTGTGGATATGGTTGCACCATCTGGAATGATGGATGGTATGATTGAAACTATTCGTGAAGCATTGGATAATACAGGTTTTCCAAACTTGCCAATTATGTCCTATGCTGTAAAATATTCATCAGCATTCTACGGACCATTTAGAGATGCAGCAGATTCAGCTCCTACTTTTGGAGATAGAAGAACCTATCAAATGGATCCTTCAAACAGAGATGAAGGAATGCGTGAAGCAACCTTTGACGATCAGGCAGGTGCAGATATTTTAATGGTTAAACCAGCATTATCATATTTAGATATTATTAGAGATTTAAAAAATGGTTTTGATAGACCGATAGCTTGCTATAATGTAAGTGGTGAATATGCAATGATAAAAGCTGCTGCTGAAAAAGGATGGATTGATGGTGAACGTGTGATGATGGAAAGTCTTTTATCAATGAAAAGAGCTGGTGCTGATATTATTATTACGTATTTTGCAAAAGAAGTAGCTAAATTATTGAAAAAGAAGTAATTGGTGTAGATTGTAGTTAAAGTCGGCTACTGAGCTGTATCGAAGTGATTACCTTAGAATTTGAGTTCGACTTCCCTCAATCACCTAAAAAAAACAAGAAAAATGAAATTAGAAAAATCAATAGAATTATACACTAAAGGAAAAAAGAATTTAGTTGGAGCGGTAAATTCTCCTGTAAGAGCTTTTAAATCGGTAGGAGGAGTTCCTATTTTTATTGATCACGCAAAAGGAAGTAAAATTATTGATGTTGACGGAAATGAATATGTAGATATGGTACTTTCTTATGGACCTATGATTTTAGGACATAGAAATAGTGTAGTTGAAAAAACAATTAAAAAATACCTTAAAAAAGGTTACACTTTTGGAGCTTCAACCAAAGGTGAAATTATAATGGCTGAAATGGTTTGTGATGCTTTTCCGGGAATGGACAAAGTTCGTTTTGTAAATTCAGGAACTGAAGCTGTTTTAAGTGCAATTCGTTTGGCACGAGCATATACTTCAAAAAACAAAATTATAAAATTTGCTGGTTGTTACCACGGTCATTCTGATGCATTATTAGTAGCAGCTGGTTCAGGATTGGCAACTTTAAGTATTCCTGGAAGTAAAGGAGTGCCAGATGAAGCAGTGAAAAACACATTAATTGCAGAGTATAATAATATTGATAGTGTTGAGCAACATTTAGCAAAACATAATGATGTTGCAGCTGTAATTATGGAGCCTATTGCAGGTAATATGGGGGTAATTGAACCAAGTCAAGAATTTCTTCAGGAATTAAGAGCATTAACCAAAGCAAGTGGTGTGTTGTTGATAATGGATGAGGTTATGACTGGTTTCCGTTCTCAGTATGGTGGCGCTCAAGAATTATTAGGAATTGAAGCAGATATAACTTGTTTAGGTAAAGTTGTTGGTGGAGGTTTTCCAGTTGGAGCTTACGGAGCTAGAAATGAAATTATGGAAATGGTTTCACCTCTTGGAGATATGTATCAGGCAGGAACATTGTCGGGTAATCCAATAGCAATGGCTTGTGGTATTGCAACTTTAAAAGAGTTGAAAAAACAAGATCCGTATAAAGATTTTGAAAAAACAGCTGCTTTTTTAGAGAGAGTGATGAAGGCTGCAGCAAGAGAAAATGGAATTGATTTACAAGTGAACAGATTTGGTTCTATGATAAATCCATTTTTCACAAAAGAAGAGGTAGTTGATTTTAAAACTGCTCAAACAAGTGATACAGATAAGTTTAAAACTTTTTTCTGGAAAATGATGGAACATGGTGTGTTTTTACCACCATCACAATTTGAATCTTGGTTCTTAGCAACAGCTATGACAAAAAGAGATATTTATAAAGTAAGGGAAGCAATAAATATTGCAATGAAAGCAGTTGCAGATAAACACAAAAACTAAAAAATGTCAAAAATTAAGAACGATTTATACTTAAGAGCTTTAAAAGGTGAAACAGTTGAACGTCCACCAGTGTGGATGATGCGTCAAGCAGGACGTTATTTACCTGAGTTTATTGAAATTCGTGAAAAATATGATTTTTTCACACGTTGTAGAACTCCTGAATTAGCTTCAGAAATAACAGTACAACCAATCCGAAGATATGGCATGGATGCTGCAATTTTATTTTCTGATATTTTGGTAATTCCTCAGGCAATGAATGTTGAAGTTGAAATGAAGCCTAACGTTGGTCCTTGGTTGCCAAATCCAATTCGTTCTCAAAAAGATGTTGATGCAGTTATTGTTCCGGATATTGATGAAACTTTAGGGTACGTTATGGATGCAATTAAAATGACAAAGGAAATGTTGAATGATGACATTCCTTTAATTGGTTTTGCAGGTTCTCCTTGGACAATTTTATGTTATTGCATCCAAGGACAAGGTTCAAAAACCTTTGATAAAGCTAAAGAATTTTGTTTTACGCAGCCAATTGCTGCACATACATTATTGCAAAAAATTACAGATACTACGATTGCTTATTTAAAAGAAAAAGTAAAGGCAGGTGTAAATGCCGTTCAAATATTTGATTCTTGGGGAGGAATGTTATCTCCAGTAGATTATCAAGAATTTTCTTGGAAATATATCAATCAAATTATTGAAGCATTAAAAGATGATGCTCCTGTAATTGCATTTGGTAAAGGATGTTGGTTTGCTTTAGAGGATATGGCAAATTCAAATGCGGCCGCTTTGGGTGTAGATTGGACTATCACTCCACAAATGGCAAGAAAATTCACAAATAATAAAATAACCTTACAAGGTAATTTTGATCCATCACGTTTGTTGTCTCCTCCAAAAGAGATTAAGAAAATGGTGACTAAAATGATTGATGACTTTGGTAAAGATAAATACATTGTGAATTTAGGTCATGGTATTTTACCTAACATACCATTAGACAATGCAAAAGCATTTATTGATGCTGTAAAAGAATACAATAGTTAAATTTTAGGAATTAATACTACTAACGACTAATTTCTAAATACTCAAAACTAAGAAAATGAATACAAGTTTAGTTCAAAAATATAATATTCCAGGACCAAGGTATACAAGTTATCCAACGGTTCCATTTTGGGATAAAGAGGGAATTGATTTAAACGACTGGAAAAACACTGTAATAAAGTCGTTTAATGAAAGTAATGATAGTGAAGGAATAAGTTTATACATTCATCTTCCGTTTTGTGAAAGTCTTTGTACATTTTGTGCCTGTCATAAAAAAATTACTAAGCGCCACGAAGTAGAACAACCATATATGGATACCGTTTTAATGGAATGGGATTTATATTGTGATATGTTGGTTGACAGACCAAAAATTAGAGAAATTCATTTAGGAGGAGGTACTCCAACATTTTTTTCAGCTGAAAATTTAAAAAAACTAATTGATGGTATTTTTAAAAGAGCTGATAAATTTGAGATTTTTGATTTTAGCTTTGAAGGTCATCCTAATTTTACTTCTGAAAAACAATTACAAACTTTATATGATTTAGGATCACGTAGAAATAGTTTTGGAATTCAGGATTACGATCCTAAAGTTCAAAAAGCAATTCATAGAGTTCAAAGTTTTGAACAAGTGAAGAAAGTGCACGAACTTTCTAAAAAGATAGGATATGAATCTATAAGTCACGATTTAATTTTCGGATTGCCTTTTCAAACAGAAGAAAGTATTAGAAATACCATTAAAAATACCATTGCTTTAAAACCAGATAGAATAGCTTATTACAGTTATGCACATGTGCCTTGGATAAAAGGTGTTGGTCAACGTGGTTTTGAAGACAGTGATTTGCCTAAAGATGATGAGAAACGTTATTTGTATGAATTAGGAAAACAATTGTTTTTTGATAATGGGTATGTCGAAATAGGAATGGATCATTTTGCATTGCCTACAGATTCACTTCATAAAGCTATGGAAAATAAAAAGTTGCATAGAAACTTTATGGGGTATACTGCAGGTAAAACCGAATTAATGATTGGTTTAGGAATGTCTTCAATTAGTGATTCCTGGTATGCATTTGCTCAAAATGAAAAAGATGTTGATGACTATACTAAAAAGGTTAATGAAGGAATAATTCCAATATTTAGAGGCCATTTATTAACTGATAGAGATTTAATTATTAGAAAACATATTTTAAATTTAATGTGTAATCTTGAAACTGAATGGAAAATTGGATTAGATGCTAAAATAAAAAGTGAAATTGTTGAGCGTTTGGATTCAATTATTGGAGATGGATTAATTGAAGTTACCGATGAAAAAATTGTCGTAAAAGAGGAGGGAAGAATGTTTGTAAGGAATATTTGTATGGCTTTTGATTTACGATTGATTGAAAACAAACCAGATACCAGATTATTTTCTATGACAATTTAAAGTTGTAAAACAGCTATATTAAACAACAAAAAAGTCGAGCAATTGTTCGACTTTTTTGTTTAGAAAATGTTTAAAGTTAACGAATATTAAGTTTTGTAAATTTTAAATAAATTCACAATTAATAAAATAATTATAGTCCACATTCCAAGGGTTAATACATTCGGTATTATTAATAAAAATAATGGGGTTTTACTTCTTGGCGACCACATTGTACGTTGATTAAAAGTAGATTCATCAACAATTGGCACCCCTATTGGTGCTTTTACTAAATCTATCACAGTTCCGTAATCATCATTATCGTCTAAAACAATTTCAAGAATTAAATTTCCATCAACACCCGGTATACCATTCTCAATTGGAGTTAAAATACTTCCTGTTTCATCAGTAATACTAAATTCATTTCCAAGAGTTAAGGGTCTAAATAATCTTTGTACTCTTAAAATTAGAGGTTCATCAATAATTGGAATCTTATTATTTTTGTCAAATAATGTCGCATTTATATAATTAATACTGTCTTTAGTAACTAATTTAGCATTAATTACAGCGTCTTTAAATCTAACTTTTTTTGAAGCTTTTTTATACAATGAATCTCCTTTAAAGGAAATGAGTATTTTATAGTTTCCCGTTGAGTCTGGTTTTAATGAGTTTAAATCTTTTATCAAAAATCTTGTTTCTCCTTGATGGTTTGTAATTGTATTTCCTAATTTAATTTGTTCGTTTTCCAGTGAATTATAAACGGAAATTTCAATATTTGAGACTCTTGTATTCTTTTTATTTATTTTCGAAGTTGCTTTAATATTAAAAAAGGAAGCACTATCCATTATTTTGAAGTAATAGGCTTGTAGTCTCACTTTATGTTTATTATTGTTTTGACTATAAATATTTTGAAAAGCAACACTTCCTATAGATAAACTTAAAAATACAATAAATAGAAAACAATATTTCAGTCTATTTTTCATAGCATATCTTTTTTAGATGTTTCTAAATTTTTCAGTTCATCTGCAGTTTTTTGAATAGGAACAATTGGTAGGTAACGAACTAATGCTGTAATGATTAAAAGTGCCATTGCCAAAGTTGCAATAGTAATAGCCCATTCGTGTAAACTTGGATAATAATGATGCCAAGACTCTGGAACTCCTTGTATAGGTAAAAAAGGTTGCAACAACGTTGGGGTAACAATTAAAAATCTTTTCCACCATGAGCCAACTACAACAAGCAATCCAATAAAAAACATAGGAAGCGGTTTTCGACCTTGTTTAAATAAAAGAGCTAATATTGGTATTACGAGTCCTCCAATAGTTACAAACCAAAAAAGTGGTGCATATTCTCCAGTGAACAAAACATTTATATGTGTGATTTCTTCTTTTTTTGAAGTGAATTCTGGAATTAAGTATTCATTGATATTAAAATAGAGATAAATTAAACAAGTAAGTACTAAAAATTTTCCAAGTTTGTCAAAATGTAAATCAGTAATATAAGCTTCAAGTCTGTATGCTTTTTGAATTACATACACAACAGTAACGAGAGCTCCTATTCCAGCCACTGAAGCCCCTGAAACAAAGTAGGCTCCCATATTTGTGCTATCCCATCCAACTCTAAATAGGGTTGAAAATAACCAAGCATCAATAGTTTGTAAAATAAACCCAGCTGGGATTATTAAAATGGCAATTATTTGAATAGATTTTAATTGAATTTTTTTCTGGCGTATACTTCCAGTCCAGTTCAATGCTAATTTCCCATACCTTTTACTTAAGATTGGGTTCTTTTCTTTAAAATACGATTTTAGCAATGCAAAATCTGGCAATAAAGGGAAGTATAGTAACAATAAGCTGATAACTATATAAGTTGGTATAATAATAACATCCCAAATTATTGGAGATTGCATTCTGCCGTAAATGAAAAGATACAAAAGACGATCTGGTCTACCCATATCAATCATAATTGTAATTCCGGCCATAATTATAGCTGCTAATGAAATAATTTCAGCAATTCTTACAATTGGTGTTCTCCAGTTATTATTTGTTAACCTTAATACTGCAACGGTTAGTGTTCCTACAAAACTGGTTGCAACAAAAAACACAAAGTTTGAAATATAGATTCCCCATAATGCATAATCGTGCATATTGGTTACAACTTGACCTTGAATTACTTGGTCAATATAGGAGATAATTCCTATTATACTTATAATAATTAAGGTCCAAGTCCAAATCACTCCTTTTAAGCCAAATTTTTGAGGAGCTAAATCGAGTAACAATTTCTCTTTATTCTTCATTATTCTCCGGGTTTTTCTACAGATCTAAAATCTTTGTAATTTTTTAGCCCATCTTCAAAATCTACGAGGCGATCAACAGGAGGAAGGTAAAAAACGCTAGGTTTTGTACCTAAACTCTCCATTAATCTATAACCATTTTTGTCTCTTAACAGCTTTGAAAGTCTCAAGGTTTCTTCACCATTTGTAACGGTGTCTTCATATTTGTCGCCAAAATAAAACACTCCATTAGGGCAAGCAGTTACACAATGAGGTAATTTATTATCTTTAATAGTATGTGGACAAAAATCACATTTATCAACTGTCCCCTTTATGCTTGGCATTCCTGTAAATTCTGGCGAGGATTTGTGTTCGTCCATATTCATATCCATTGTTATTTCTCCTTGATTTGGTTCACTCCAATTAAAAACACGAGTAGAATAAGGGCAAGCCGCCATACAGAAACGACACCCTATGCATCGCTCATTATCTATTAAAACAAGCCCATCTCTTCTTTTAAAAGTAGCGTCAACTGGACAAACAGTAACACAAGCAGGATGATCACAATGCATACAAGTAGTTGGCATCCAGTAAGGCGCAGTATCTTCAGATTCCTGCATTTTATAAACCTTTAACCAAGCGTGGTCTCCTGTAATATAATGATGTTTATTGCAAACATTTTGGCAGATTAATGCATTTTTACATTTAGCTAAATCAATCACCATTACAAATTTTCTATTTGGAATTCCTTCTCTAACGTTGTATTTTTTATCCTTGTTTTTTGATTGTTTTTTATGAATGACTTGAGATGAATCTATTTCTACCAAATCTCCATTAGTGGTCAATAATTCAACCTTTTTATTGGAATTGTGCTTAGTTTTTGAATTTAATTTTGAACTAATTTTAAACAAACCTAATCCACCAAGAACTGTAATAAAAGTCCATTTAAACCCTTTTTGTAAAAAATTTCGCCTGGAATTTTTTCTTTTTTCTTCCATCGTAATTCAATTTTATGACTATTATAATTTTCTGCCTAACCAATTCAAAAAGGAATTGTTTGAAATGTTTTTTTTAAGAATTTTAGCATTCTTAAGTGAACTTTCTTTGACTTGTACAGTGGTACCGTCAGCTTTTAATAATGTTTGAAATTTATCTTCGTCGTTAACAGCAATTTTGTCTTTGGAATTAGAAAATCCAAAGAATGGTATTAACAAACTAAGACCTATAAAAGGGATAGCTTGCCTTCTAGAAAAACGCTCTTTTTTTTCTGAATTAACCTTCATAATATTGATTAATTAATTGTAGTATTCTTAGAATTCTAGAATTTATCACAAATTATTGATAAATTCAATGATATAAATCATGTTTAAAGAGGTGATATACTGTAGTTTAACTATATATCTAGGTTTGAGGGATTGGGGCATAAAAAAACCGAGCAGAATGCTCGGTTTTCAATATCTAATCATTATGAATAGCTTATTCAGCCATTGTTCTCATATAGTGAACAGTAAGCCACATATCTTCTTCACTCATTTTCTTTTCAAAAGAAGGCATATCATCTCGACCTATATAGCTTTTATAAAATATCGCTCCGTCAGTTTGAGCTTGAAATTCTTCAGAAGAAAAATCTCCTAATTCACCTTCTACTTCATCAGCTTTAGGTCCATCTCCAAGTCCTTCTTTACCATGACAAGATTTACAATGTTTTGAATACATTGATTTTCCAATGTTAATGTTTTCTTTTGAAGCATCTTCAGGGTTTGTCATTTTTTCATATTTGGCAGGAACTTTCCAAGGTTCTTGATCTAAAGATTTGAAAGCTAGTAATCCTACACAAATTACCCCGATAACCATTAAAAATTTTAGTGTTTTCATTTTCTGTTCGTTTAATTTAATTCTACTTGTTTTAATTTAGGATGCAAGAAACTTGCCAAAGTGGTTTAGTTGGTTTATTTTTCAGTTTCTGATTCCTGTTTTATTTCTAATTCTTTTCCTATGGACCTAATTTTAAATAGGTTTTTTATTACATAAATATATTTTATCCAAACTCCTCCTAATAAAATAGTTAATACTATATACATCCAAATAGGAGCTGCTTCCGACCAAAGCGTATTTGAATCTTCTTTAAATTGCTCTTTAGATATACCCCAATTTACGCTTTTTTGCTGAATTACATTTCCAAAATCATCGTGATCTTCAATGGATACAAATACATCAATAATTCCATTAACATCTCCAGGGATGTTTGTTTGGAATTCAAATTCATATTCCCCATCTTCAATAGTTGCTGTTTCAATAGGCATGTTATTTATCATTCCTCTAACAGAAAATATTGCATCAGCTTCTTCAACTGGAAGTTTTGTATTTAAACTATCAAGTATATAAGCCTTAACCATTACCGTTTTAATACTATCAATTTCTTCAAGATTTAAATCTAAAATAAGGTCTTTAACTGCTATTGATTTTTTATAGCGTTTAATTGCTTTAGTTTTTTTAAATTCTGCTTTAAAATTTATATAGCCTTCAACATCGGTTAAATAAGTTTGATCTGCAGGAAGTGTTAATCTTGCAAATCCTTCTTTATCTGTTTTAACAGTTCCTAATAATATGTCTTCCTCATTAGAAGTGTTGTAAAAATTAATTTCAGCTTCATAAACTGGAACTTTATTTTTTCGATCTTTTTTATGTTGAGCTATAAAACTAACTTGTAACAATCTTGAATTATCTGCTAGTTTTGTTGTATTGAATTTATACAACATTTTGAAATCTTTAGCTTCATTATCTTGAGCAATACAGTTGGTGTTTGTAAATAACCCAATTAAGATTGCAATTACTGAATATTTAAATAGTTTCGTATTCATAATTTCTAGGTTGAGTTAAATTTTTCTTTTTTTTGGTTTACCATTTTGCTCACGTTCATGGTCAATAATTCCTGACATTGGAATAATTGGCACAAGTTTCATTAGTAGCATAAAGAACAAAATAAAAGCGGCAACCCCGGCAAAACTTAATGACCATTCAACCCATGTTGCAGAATAATGTATAAATTCTTCTCTTGTATCTTGAATTGGTAAATATGGAGTTTCCAATGTTGGAACAACAATTAAATATCTGTTTAACCATAGCCCTAGAACTGCTATTACGGCAGCAATCGTGATGGTTTTAATAGTTCTTAATTTTTTGAAGAACAAAATGGCCATTGGTACCAAAATACCAATGTAATTTGCTAATACAAACTCCCAGAAATAGCGTGTAAACAAAGTGTCTAATAGATTGATATCATGAATTTTATGGCTAAACCATCTAGAGAAATATTCACTAAATGTGAAGTAGCCATAAAGCATAGACATTATAAGTAAGACAACTCCTGTGCCTATAAAATGTACTTTTCTAATATAATGTTCTAACTTAAAATATTTACGAATCAAATACATTGCTATAATAATAACTGCTGCACCAGAATATAATCCTGCAATAATAAAATAAGGTGCAAATATAGAGCTGTTCCACCCAGGTTGTAATGTTAAACTAAAAATCCAAGCCAATACAGAATATGCTACTATTGCAAGGGCAATAATTAGAGTGGACATTGTTCTTGTTAATTTATGCAAACTTTCTCTTTGTGCCACTGTATCTTGATAATTAAGAGCTAAAAACTTGTATGTTTTTTGCCTCCATTTAGGCATGTCTGTACTGTTATCTCTTAGTATAGCAAAGTCTGGTATAAATGTTAAGTATAAATAAATAAAACATCCAATCAAGTCCGTCATTATGGCTATGATATCCCAGGTAATAGGAGATTGGATTCTTGGATACATAAATAAATAATGCAATCGATCTAATCTACCTATACATAAAAGAATAAAAATAGGTCCAATTATTAATGAAAGTACTGTAATAATTTCTACAATTCTTGCTACTGAATTTTTCCATGGAGTTTTAAAGAAGTGTAATATTCCTCCAATAAAGGCTCCTGAATAACTTAAGCAAACAAAGAATATGAAGTTTATAATATAAACACCCCATACAACATTATCTCGCATCCCAGTTACAATATGTCCTTTGACAAATTGTAAAATAAAAGCATACAATCCAACCAGAATAATGGCTACTAAACCTATCATCCAAATTTTTGAAACTTTGGAAGTTTTTAATAATAAAGGAGAAAATTCTTTAACTAATTCTCTTTTTCTGTTTTCTAAATCCATAATTAAGAACTATTAAATTAAATTTTTCCTTTCTTCTTTAAATCTTGAACATAAGGCACATCCTTATAGCGTTCAATAATGTCTTCATCTACGTTGAATCCTCTTTCCAGTGGGAATTGACGGTCAACAGCAGGTAAGTAATATACATTAGGTTTTGTTCCTAAATGTTCTAAATGACGATATCCACCACGCTCTTTAATCAATTCAGAAAAACGAACAGTGTCTTCACCATTGGTTACAATATCTTCATTTTTATCTCCAAAATAAATTACTCCCATTGGGCAGGAGTCTGCACAGTAAGGTAGTTTTCCTTGGCGCAATAAATCTGGACAGAAATCACATTTCATCACAGTTCCTTCTGCTGCAGGAATACTTGTTTCAGGAGAATATGGAATGTCTTTATTGTCAAATTTTTCTTTATGTCCCCAATTAAATGTTCTTGCAGAATAAGGACAGCTTGTTATACAGAATTTACATCCAATACATCTATCATTGTCAACTAAAACAATATTATCATCACGTTTAAAAGTTGCGCCAGTAGGACAAACTGTAACACATGGAGGTTCATCACAATGGAAGCATGGTTTTGGTAACCAATATGGAGAGGCTTCTTCATTATCTTGAATAAGCTGAACCTTCATAAATTCTTCATTATAATCTAACTGATGTCCTTTTTGACAGCCTTCAACACATTTACGTGCATTTTTACAACGAGCCAAATCAATGACCATCACAAACTTTTTATTTGGAATACCTTTTCTGGATTCTTCATTATTAACATGGGCGTGTGGATATTTGTTTATGCTATCAGCATCTACTTCAACCATTTGCCCATCAGGTGTTAATAATCGTACTTTTTCTCCAGAAGATTTTTTTTCTTCAGTATCATCAGCGAGACTAGAAACAATAGAGGTTCCAGCAACGGCAGTTACACTTGAAAGCAATCCAAGTTTTAGGAATTTACGCCTGTTTGTGCCATCTTTTTTATCTTTATTATTCTCCATAATATAGTTTGTTATGAGGTGTTATTGAAATAGAAAACAGATTAACAACAATTGAATTATCTTTTGGGTTGATTTAGATAAGTTGTTAATCTGTTTTAAATTTTTGGACTAAAAATTATAAATCCTTGTAATATTGAATCCTATTAAGATATCACCATTAAAAATATCGTTTTGGTTGAACATATTGTTCTTTTGAGATACCAATCCGTTGTAATTAGTTGCAAACAATTGGAATGCATGGGCTGATGTTGAAAATTCAAAACCAAAACTAATTCCAGGATGTGGATTGTCTTTCATAAATTCAGTAATTGGTTGACTATAATCAATCATTATTGAAGTTTGTGGACTTATTTTATAACGACCACCAAATGCAATGGCAACCATATCATTTCTCATTGTATTATCAACTTTGTTGTAGTGAGATACACTTGGAGCAATTTGAGCTGAAAAGTTAGGAGTAAATCTTTTAGCTATGATTAGCTGGTGAAAGTTAGAATATCTATCTTGAAGATTTACAAATCTTGATCCACCTTTATAAGTAGCATCTTTTTTTCTTGCATCTACGGTGAAATTACCATAGTAGGAAACACTAACGGGCATTGTATTTGATCGAGTTTGTCTTAATATAGCAACCTTCCAGTTAAAATCTTGTAAACGATCAAATTTTGTTGTTCCGTATCCAATTGTCAATCTTTCATGAATACCATATGCTAAAGCGATACGTATGTTTGAAGGGGCCCAAAAACCTACTAAATCATTCCCGCCTTTATTATTAATCACACCAAATCTGTGAGCCATTTGCACCTCAAGTGCATTTTTACTCAAAACAACGTTGGTAGGATTGTCGATAATATATGAGCTTTCAAATGCTGCTCTTTCTAATTTTTCTTTTTTCTTTTCCTTTTTAGTGTCTTCCTGAGAGTTTGCAACAATAGGAACCATTAAAAAAGCAAAAAGTACTATTAAATAATTTTTCATGTTTGTTTTTTTAAAGGTTAATTGTTTTTAGCTCCCTGATTTATCCAGGCTTTGATTAATGCAATATTTTCAGATGAAACATTTTGGTGTCCATCTTCTAATTTAATAACCAAACCGCTACTTGCAGCGTTGTTTGCATTAACATAAGCAGGAACAAGAGCGGCATAAGAATTTCCATCTCTTAAATCAGGATTTAAATTTCCTCCATGACATCCTACGCACCTTGTAAATATAGGTTGAATATCTGCTTGGAAGGATACTTCCGTAGGAACTTCACCGCCATTATCTGGTTCTGTGAATTCCTCTTCAATATATGCATCATAATAACAAGAGTGCAATAAGCCTCCAATACATATGATCATTAAATATTTAAATATATTTTTCATATTTGAGTTTTATAATTAAAAAATATAATTTTTTATATGGAAGAGTAGATAATTTATTTACCTGCTCTTCCATGAAAAATTATTATTCTATTTCCATTGTTAAGAAATTAGACATACCATGTCCAATTGCAGCATTGTTAAAAATTGCTAATCCAAATGGAATAGATTGACCTGGAGTAAAGACTGCATCTGTAGGGTCACCAGTATTTAACTTTCTTCTAATTTCTAATTGCCAACCAGATCCAATGTGTTTAGCTCTAACTTGTACTTCACCTCTTCGTGCGTTTTCTCCACCTCCTGGATTAATGATTACACTAGGCATTCTTTTGTTACCAAATCCTTGCGAATAGGCAGCATCTCCATTAGGATCAATTGTTCCTCCATCATAAGTAAGAACTCCATTTGCAGCTACACCGGTAATGGCTTTTGCAGTTCCTGCGTCAATTTCAGCTTGTGTAATCCAATAGTAATTTGTTCTGTTTGGAATGACATATTTTGGACCACTAAACCCTGTAGTTTCATCTGTAAATTTCATGCTAGTTGAATAAGGAGAAGGTCCTTCATCGTTTTTTCTTCCGTTAGCAGACGCCTTACCAAAGTCATCTTCCCATTGTACAAAACCATCATCAGCAGCTTGAGCTAATGCGTGTCTATCGCGTTTCCAGTGCCAGAAATCAGCTATTTCACCTTCGTTTTTCATGTAGTGTCTAGTTGTTTTATGACCACTAGCTTCAGAATTATCAAGTAATGTCAATCCACCATGGCAGGTAATTGTACAAGAACCAGCTTCAAAAGCTTCTACATTCCCAATAGGGAACATAAAACCAAATTTATCTTCATAAAATTTATCATTTTTATGATTTGCATATTTGTTTTCTTGAATCCATTTACTTTTAACTGGATTAAAGAACCAAGATTGGCGATCTTTACTATCGGCCTCGTCTTCCCATTCAAATAAAAGATACAAATATTCACCATCATGACCGCCTCTTAATGAGTATTTATAACTTTCTCCAGTATAAGGATCCATTAAATCAGTAGGTTCTATTGAAATATCTCCTTCACTTTCTTTATTTAAAGTAATAATTCTATCTCCTGCTTGAGTTACAGATGCGACATTTAATAAAGGTCTTGCTTCATCCCAAACTTCATCAATATTACCATCAAAAGTTGGTGCTGTTGAGAATTTTTTAACTAGTAGAACATCTGTACTCGATCCAACGCCAGGATCAATGACTGTCATTGATGGGGCGTCATCATGTGTACAACTGGTAAAAGAAAACACTGCTATTGCTGCTAATAAACTTAATTTAATTTTTTTCATGATTTAAGATTTGATATTCGTACTATAATTATTCGAATTAATGATAGGAGGAGTTCAGATGAATTAACACCTGAACTCTTTTATATTATAATGCTTCTAAAGCTTCAATTGAATTCTTAAGTAACGCTCTTGTATATGCCGGATTATGAACACCATGACTGTGGTCATAATAAATAAATTTATAATTCCAATATGCATCCGCTACTACTGCAGGATAATCAACATTATAGACTAAGTTACCATCAGCATCTAACAATCCTTGAGCAGTAAATAAAACTTCAAGTTGAGTCATTAAGTCTTCAATTTCAGTTTTTAAGTTTGTTACTAATGTTTCAGCATCTCCGTGACAAGTAGCACATGCGTTTGCTGTAGGTATCATTGAGTGTTGTCCTTGAGAAGTATCTGAGCTTTCACCCATATGACAGCTTACACAAGAAGCTCCTGTTCTGTGAGTTGAAGAAACGGCCGTTGGATAGTCTGTAGAACCTGCAATTTCTGCCCCATAAATTCCTTCTAGTAGAATAGATTGTGCTCCGTAATGTGGTCCGTAACGATTTGGTACTTCAATTAGTCCATCTGCATCTTCGTCTATAATTGCAAGTTTTCGAGGTTGGTGACATTCAATACAAGTATTACTTTTATCTCCATAATCAATTGTATAACCTGTTCCAACTTTTCTCATTTCTACTGGCTCAAAAGTTCTTAAAGCGTAGTCGTACCCATCGTTTTCGAAGTCAAAAGTACTATGCTTTTCGTGACAAGTAGTACAAGAAATAGCTGTTGGATTTGCTATATCCACCGCTGGTTGGCCTGTTACATAGTTTATAAACCCTTCATTAGAGTGACATTCAGCACATGATGCTCTACTTCCAGCATAAGCCACAGCTCCAGCTCCTGCATGACCAGATAGAGCGTAAGAACTTTGAATTGGTTCTCTATGACTGTTTGAATGGCAGGTAATACATGATGCAGCTCCCACTCCATCAACACCATTTATCCCGTCGGTACCATTTGTTCCATTAGTACCATCTATACCGTCTATACCAGCTTCGCCTTGAGGGCCAACTACCACATCGCTAGTACATTGGATGAACATAAAACTTGATACAAGAATGATCAAGAATCCTATTAATTTTGAGTTTTTCATAATATTAGATATTTGTTTGATTTAAACCTTTATGTAAATTTAGTTACATAAGATTGTTTATAGCATGATAAAAGTCAGTAAAATAAAAAGTGTAAATAATTAAAAATCAGACTAATAAGGACTGTTTAGAACGTTTAAAAATAATTTTAACATTTTTTTATGCTACATAAGTTGCATAAGTAAAACATTCTGGATTAAAAGACGTATTTGTCTTATTTTTGATATTGAAGGTGTTTAATTATTTAATAATTTGATAGGAAATAAAGGTATTTCTATGAAAAATGTAATTGAGACGTGTTTTTTTAGTGTTAATTGAGAAAATGACAATGAGGTAAAATAT
>Ga0193962_1000265_pt1 | contig 23969 bp, 21 predicted proteins | sample FB_5_MG_FD_140335 | JGI IMG/M metagenome (GOLD analysis project Ga0193962, IMG submission 140335) | Microbial mat bacterial communities from the Broadkill River, Lewes, Delaware, United States - FB_5_MG | ecosystem: Environmental > Aquatic > Freshwater > River > Microbial mats | place: USA... | reverse complement strand
GGGAGGAAACATTGAGAAATGTGGCTCTGAACCAGTGCCTGAAAATGATGCTCAAGCAGAAGCAGAAGCCACTACTGTTGTTGATAATCAGTCGGCTGCAGACAGTGTCGGTTGCTGGAAAATAACATTTATTCCCAATGAAGATCTGTTGCAAAGTGGTCATGAGCCATCTTTCATGTTTGAGGCGCTTAAAGATTTAGGCGAGCTTCAAATATTGCCTAATAAAAGCACGTTGCCTAAGTTTTCTAAACTTAACCCCGAGTCGATATACCTGAGTTGGAACTTGGTCCTCATCTCTGACTGCAGTGCTGAAGATGTTAGCGAAATTTTTGAGTGGGTCGAGGATGAATGTGAACTAGTGATTGAGCGTTCAGTCGCTGATGAATCGCCGGCTCAGGTTGATCCAGGTTGGATAATTCATTTTACGCCATTTGAAACACTGCTCGAAACGGGAAATGAGCCTAGCTTTATGCTGGAAGCGCTATCCGATCTTGGTTCAGTTGATGTTACTGCCCGTATTGAAAACTTACCAGAGTTAAGCACGCTTGACCCTGAAAAACTTTACCTTTCTTGGGTTGTTAATCTCTATTCTGAATGCAGCGAAGAAGATGTTCGTGAAGTGTTTGAGTGGGTAGAAGATGAATGTAGTTTAACGGTCACCGCATTTGATTCATCGCTGAAAACTGACGTATCTGCTGTGGAAAAAGAAGTAAGTGCGCAAGCAGATGTTAGTGCTAATACGTCAGCCCCTCAGATAGGCACCATCCCAGTTTCAGATCCGGAACCTTCTTCTGATGTGGCAGTGGAGCCAATCGAGCCTTCCATTGATCGGTCAAAGGCAAAGCTCGAGAAAACGACCTCGGCTAGTAAAAAAGCCAAACCAGCCGCTGAAAGTAGCTCAATTCGTGTCGATACAGATAAAATTGATGCGCTCATTAACCGAGTAGGTGAGTTGGTGATTACCCAAGCAATGCTGGGTCAAGTAGGCGATGAGCTTGCAGAGATATCTGCAGGCTCAGAAGTCGAACGCTTACAGGCAGGTTTGGATCAACTGGAACGTAATACTCGAGATCTTCAAGAGGATGTTATGCGCGTGCGCATGCTTCCTATTAGCTTTGTTTTTAACCGTTTTCCACGATTAGTCCATGACGTAAGTGGGAAACTAGGGAAAAAAGTTGAGCTGGTTATTACAGGTGAACAGACAGAGATAGATAAAACCGTGATGGAGAAAATCGGTGACCCGATGGTCCACCTGATTCGGAACTCGTTAGATCATGGTTTAGAAACGCCTGAAGAGCGTGTGGCTGCTGGTAAGCCGGAAATGGGTAAAGTCGAACTTGATGCATATCATCAGGGCGGGTTTATCATTATCGATATTACGGATGACGGTCGCGGTTTAAATACTGAAAAAATCTATCAAAAAGCGTTAGATAAAGGTTTGATTACGGCGGATCAGGTTTTAACAGACAGTGAGATTAATGAGCTTGTCTTTAAACCCGGCTTTTCAACGGCGGATGCGGTAAGTGATCTATCCGGTCGGGGTGTTGGTATGGATGTGGTTCGCCGCAATATCGAATCTTTGGGGGGGCATGTCAGTGTAAGGTCCGAACCAGGCCATGGCTCAACGTTTAGTGTTAGTTTACCTTTGACGCTGGCCATACTTGATGGACAGCTTGTTCGTATTCACAATGAAACTTACATCATCCCACTGATTGCCATTGTTGAAACTATTTTGGCAGATAGCAACTCAGTGAGCCCGATCGCGGGGGAGAATAAGTTACTCCACTTTAGAGATGAGTATATCCCGCTGATTAATCTTCGTTCCCTCTTTAAGCTACCAAAATCGGAAGATAAAACCGAAAGCTCTTTGATTGCGATTGTTGAAAATAGCGGACAAAAGGTTGGATTGGTTGTCGATGAACTTTTTGGTCAGCAGCAGGTAGTAATAAAGAGTTTAGAAGTTAACTTTAAGCGCATTGAAGGCTTCGCAGGCGCGACTATATTAGGCGATGGCAGTGTTGCGCTAATCTTGGATGTTGCAGGTTTAATGAAGCGTGGGCTTAATTTTGAATCGGCCGCTACTGCTAAGAAACGAAATGAAATTTTCAGAAATAGTGTAGGGCAGCACGGGGTTGTCGCATGACAGATACTGAGTGGCAACAACAGTCAGATATGTTAGAGCAAAAAACGGATGGTCAGCAATATCTTAGTTTTTTACTCGACGATGAAGAATATGGTGTTGATATTCTACGTGTTCAGGAACTACGTGGTTGGACACCTGTTACCTATGTTCCTGATATGCCTAATTATCTAAAAGGTGTCTTAAATTTACGTGGGGCGATCATTCCAGTTGTTGACCTGCGGGAACGATTTGGACTAGAGAAAATAGGTTATGGTCCTACAACGGTCGTTATTGTTATTAAAGTTGATAGCGGAAGTTGTGAGCGAGTTATGGGTATTATCGTCGATGCTGTTGCTGAAACATATACCCTGTCAGCAGATGAGATACAGCCTGCTCCTCAAATTGGAGGCGTAATAAATTCTGAGTTTATTACAGGGCTTGTCGCGCAAGAAGACAAAATGATTGTTCTAATGGATATCGACGAATTAATGAATTCAGATGAGTTGGCGATTGATCAACTAGCAAATACCGAAGTATAAGCACGGGGTGCGGAGGGTAAAAGATGAAAATCAATGAGCCGGTAACGGATCAAGAAGTTAAGCTCAGAGATGGTCAGGAGTTAGTTACTAAAACTAATCTGAAAGGGATTATTACTTATACAAACCCTGATTTTATAGAGATCAGTGGTTTTAGTCGCGAAGAACTGGTTGGGAAAAATCATAACCTTGTTCGTCATCCCGATATGCCACCCGCTGCTTTTAAAGATCTATGGGAAACATTAAAGCTTGGCAGGCCATGGTCAAAGTTGGTTAAAAACCGTTGTAAGAATGGTGATTACTACTGGGTAAAAGCCAATGTGACGCCTATTTTTCGTAATGGTGAAATAGTCGAATATATGTCTGTTCGCACTAGACCTTCAGCTGAAGAGGTTGAGCAAGCAAGTGCCCTGTATGCCAAATTAAAACGGAACGAAACATCTATTCCGTCGCCAAGTCGAGTTGCCAGTACTAATTTGTCAGGTGAGATTTCAAAATTTGCAATGATCGCTGTTGTTCTTGCGCTGATCATTAACGCGGTACTGTTTTTTGCCGGTGCGCCGAGCATTGCGCTGATGGCCGGACCAATTGTTGCGTTCCTCATTATGCTATGGGGAGCATCTAGTTGCTTAAATAATCGAGTGATTACGCCCCTCAATGAAGCTAAGCGACATATGCTGGATGTGACCGAAGGGGAATATTTAGCGTCGATTCCGTTGGATGAGCCTGGTGAAACAGGTGAACTGAAACGCATTGTTAAAATACTGGCGGTTAAGCTGGGCTACGAAGTTAACGATGCAAAGGAAGCGGCAAAACGATCGCAACGTATCAAAGTTGCATTGGATAACGTTTCTTCTAACGTCATGTTAGCGGATAACGATGGTGAAATTATCTACTGCAATGATGCCGTCATCAATATGATGCGCAATGCACAGGAAGATATCCGTGAAAAACTCCCTGAGTTTAATGCTGATACGATCCTAGGCTCGAATTTTGATATTTTTCATGAGAACCCAGAGCATCAGCGTCGTATGCTCGATGGTTTGAAAAGCACCTTCAACGGTAAAATCAAGGTAGGGAAGCGAAGTTTCCGTTTGATAGCAAATCCGGTTATCGATGACCAGAAGGATCGTTTGGGTACGGTTGTTGAGTGGATGGATATTACCGATCAATTAATAGCTGAAGAGCAGGTAGAGCAGCTAATTGAGAAGGCATCTCATGGTGAATTAGATGAGCGTCTAGATGTCCAGATCTACACAGGCTTTATGCAAAATATCGCATCAGGTGTGAACCAGATGTTAGATGCTGTAGTAGAGCCTTTGAGAGAAGTGAAACGAGTATTGAATGCTCTGTCTGAAGGCGATCTGACTCAACAAATGAGTGGCGATTTCCGGGGTGAGTTTTCAGAATTGAATGATTCCCTCAATAGCTCTATCCGTAATTTAAATCATATGGTTGGTGAAATACGTTCAGCTGGACGTAGTATCACGACAGGCGCTTCAGAGATTTCTAGCGGTAATGCGACGTTGAGTTCGCGTACTGAAGCGCAAGCTGCCAGCCTTCAGGAAACGGCTGCTAGTATGGAGCAGATGACTAGTACAGTTAAACAGAATGCGGATAATGCTGATGAAGCTCGAGTACTGGCAACTGATGCTCAGACATTGGCAGAAAAAGGCGGTGTTATTTCTAATAAAGTTGTCACTTCGATGGGTGATATTCGAGCAAGTTCCACTAAAATTGCCGAAATTATCGGAGTGATAGATGAAATAGCCTTCCAGACTAACCTGTTGGCATTGAATGCGGCGGTAGAGGCTGCGCGTGCAGGTGAGCAAGGTCGTGGTTTCGCGGTAGTCGCTTCGGAAGTACGTAGTCTTGCTCAACGCAGTGCGAGTGCGGCTAAAGAGATTAAAGAGCTTATCAGTGATAGTGTTGAAAAAGTTGAAGAGGGTGGTCTCTTTGTTGATGAATCCGGTAAGGCGCTTGCCGAGATTATGGATTCGATCAAAAACGTTTCAACGATTATCAGTGAGATCGCTGCGGCCAGTCGTGAGCAAGCAATTGGTATTGAGCAGGTTAATATTGCTGTAACTCAAATGGATGAAGGTACACAGCAGAATGCCGCACTCGTTGAGCAAGTGGCTGCAGCATCCTCCTCTATGGAAGAACAAGCGGGTCAGCTACAAGGTTTAGTTAATCAATTTGAAGTATCGGAGCAAGAGTCCGACGCCGCTAATGCTATATCCACGCCGTCATCGATGGGACGTTTACGTGAGCTTGCAGCACAAAAGGCGGTCAAACCTGTTAATGAAAAGAGACGTTCCCAGCCCGCGCCCCAGCCCGTAATTACGACGGGTGGGAGTGATGATGAGTGGGAAGAGTTTTAAACGTGTTTCGATAGGGCTTGCTGGTGCTACCAGTAAGCTCTAGACCTTCCGCAAGCCTGGCGCTTTTTCTTAAGGAACTTTGATGTCATTAAGTCCAGAAAGAGATCGTGAGTTCGACTTTACTACAAAGCATTTTGCTACGGTGAGGGATGAGCTATATGACTATGCAGGCATTGTGCTTGCTGATCATAAGCAAGATATGGCTTACAACCGATTAGTGAGACGGCTACGAGATCTTAAACTTAATAGTTTTGATGATTATCTAGCGTTTCTTGATCAGAACCCGGCAGAATTTACACAATTCATTAATGCGTTAACAACAAATTTGACCGCTTTTTATAGAGAAAAGCATCACTTTGATTTTATTCGTGATCATATTATCCCGGAAATTGTTAATTCAGGGGAGCGCAGGATTAGGGGGTGGTCAGCAGGCTGTTCACTAGGTGAAGAGCCCTATAGTTTGGCGATGACCCTTCTAGATGCGGGGGTAGATCCTCTGCGCTGGGATGTACGTTTGTTGGCTACAGACATCGATTCGAAAGTGCTACAAAGCGCCCAGAACGGTGTCTACGCCTATGAACGCGTTAAGACCTTACCAAAGTCACTCTTGAGTCGCTGGTTTCTTAAAGGAAAAGGAAAGAGGGATGGCCATGTAAAGGTCCGTTCAGAATTACAATCAATGATTGCGTTTAAATACCTTAACCTAATGCAAGATTGGCCGGTGCAAGGGCCACTTGATTTTATTTTTTGCCGTAATGTAATGATCTATTTTGATCAAGAGACCCAAGCGGGTTTACTTCAGCGCATGGCTGCTTTGTTAAAGCCGAATGGGTATCTGTTTGTTGGACATTCTGAAGCCTTAGCGCGGCATGCGAGTAGCTTCCAATTGGTAGGTAAGACGATCTATAGGAAGTGTGAATAATGCAGCTAGGTAGAGCGTTGCCACCCAAAGCATTACGTGGCTTTGAAGGTATGAAACTGTTCTGGGAGCCTCGCTGGGAGCGGTATGCAGTTAAGGTAAAACCAGGAGAGTTCTATGTTTCAGATAGTGATATTGTGATCACTACCGTGCTTGGTTCCTGTATCTCCGCTTGTATTTTTGATACACAAACACAGATGGGTGGGCTAAACCACTTCATGCTACCAGAAGGGACGCAAGGAGAGGACCTATATCGTTCATCACGTTATGGCTTATTTGCTATGGAACAATTAGTGAATGAGTTAATGAAACATGGCTGCCAGCGTGAAAATATGCAGATTAAACTGACCGGTGGCGGCGATATGATGGGCGGGATGACCAGTATTGGTCAGCAGAATATAGACTTTATTCTTCAATATATTAATGATGAAGGGTTGAGTGTATTAGCGAAAGACCTTGGCGGTGATCAAGCCAGGCGGGTTGCATATTTTCCGACAGAGGGGCGCATGTTAGTTAATAAATTAGATCATCGTGATGATCAGCGTCTTATCGAGGAGGAACGTTCTTACAGTGTGGATGTTGATCAGCATCTGGATGATTCAGATGTTGAACTTTTTTAGGGATCGAGGTTAAAAGGTATTGGTTAAAAGCATGGATAGAACTCGAGTTTTAGTGGTAGATGATTCTGCATTGGTACGCAGTGTTATCACTGAATTGTTATCGCTTGATCCCAGCATTGACGTGGTAGGGGCTGCGGTAGACCCTTATGATGCACGTGAGAAAATTAAACAGCTGAAACCGGATGTGATTACGCTTGATATAGAAATGCCTAAAATGGATGGCATTACGTTCTTGAAAAATTTGATGAAGCTGAATCCTCTCCCTGTAGTCATGTTATCAACGTTAACCCATGCCGGTGCGGATGCTACGTTTCAAGCGCTAGAGCTTGGCGCGGTAGATTTTATTGCTAAACCCTCCGCTACTGCATCAGATGAAGGGTTGAAAGTATTCCAAGAGGAACTCGTTGAGAAGGTTAAAACAGCCGCCAGTTCTTCTTCAAAGTTAAAGTTTCGTCGAGGAAGGAGTAGTGAGAGCGCAGTTAAAGTGGATGCTCGATCAATCAGCTTTAGGCATAGCGCTGTTGTCGCAATAGGTTCCTCTACTGGGGGGACCGAAGCATTGAACGATGTGATCTCTGCGCTACCAAAAAGTATGCCGCCGATTATTGTGACGCAGCATATTCCGGAAAGTTTTAGTGAGCGTTTTGCTAATCGTCTTAACCGTCACTCCGAGTTAACCGTGGTTGAGGCGAAAGATGGAGATACTCTAAAGCCGGGTTATGTTTATATTGCTCCTGGGTCTAATCATCTTTTGGTAAGAAAGCATGGCCACGAATTGGTATGTAAACTAGATACGGGTAAACCTGTTAATCGTCATAAGCCTTCAGTAGAGGTGATGTTTAACTCATTACAGGAGTTAGATGTTAAAAACATCACGACGGTGATGCTGACAGGCATGGGTGAAGATGGAGCAGAAGCGATGAAAGCCCTCGTGGATAATGGTGCGTATTCACTAGTGCAGGATGAGGCGACTAGCTTAGTTTGGGGGATGCCTGGCGCTGCTGTACGGCTGGGGGCAGCCAAAGAGGTAGTTGCCTTAGGTAAAATTGCTCAGCGACTGGTAGAGCACTTGTCGTAATAGGTTATGTGAAAGAGGTTATTTGTATGACGCTAAAGAAGATGATGTTGGTTTTTGCTTTCCTTGCAACGGTTGGGTTAATTGCTGTGCAGGCGTTGGCTTTGGGGAGTATGGTTAACAATATTTGTCTTGCGGTACTCGTGGTAACACTTTTATCACAGTTTTTTCTTTCTGATGTGCCTGCAGTGGGAGCTGAGCAATCTAGTGATAATGACGCTATTAATAGAAGTGCTGAGCTAGTCGATGCTTCGTTACATAATGCTATCAACGAGGTATCCCAAACGTTAATTCACGATGCGATGATTGTTAACCAAGAGGTCTCGCGGGTTGATTCTTTGATAAAAGAAGCGGTTGCATTAATGGCTGATAGTTTTCATAACATGCATGAATTAGCTAATCGCCAATCAGCGCTAACAGCTGAAATCATAAGCCAGACTCACGAAAAAGGTGATGCTTCAGGATTGGATGATCTAGATGAAAATGCCTTTAGTATCCAGAGCTTTATTCAGGAAACAGGCAAAACGTTAGATCAATTTGTTAATGTCATGGTTGATGTCAGTAAGAATAGTTTAGAAACTGTTCATCATATTGACGATATGGTGGAGAAGCTGGATGGTATTTTTGGACTTATCGAAAACGTAGAAGGGCTGGCAAGCCAAACGAATCTATTAGCGTTAAATGCGAGTATTGAGGCCGCTCGTGCAGGTGATGCGGGGCGCGGTTTTGCTGTTGTTGCCGACGAAGTTAGGACATTGTCAATTAATTCGGCTCAGCTTAATAACCAAATTCGTGAAGAGATTAGTTCGGCAAAAGAGACGATTGAAATCTTACGTAGTACGGTGGGAAGTATGGCGTCCACTGATATGAGTGACACCATCGGGACCAAGGATAAAATGGGTCAGATGCTTGATCATATGGGGAATATGAACCACTTCTTGAATGAGAAAGTATTAGAGATTTCCGAAATTGGTGCTCAATTAAGCGGTAGCGTTGACCAGGCTGTTCGCTCTTTGCAGTTTGAAGATATCTCTTCGCAAGCTCTGTCTTCAGTTGAGCACAATGTTGATTCCTTGAATGAAGTTTCCTCTCTTATTTCTAATGTCGTTTCTCGCGAGCATCTTGTGAATAGTGAAGCAGCGGATATTTGTATGAAGAGATGTAAAGAGTTAAGGGAAGTCTCAAAACAAAGAAATGAGACACGCACTGTAGCCCAAAGAGATATGGAAGAGGGGGATGTGGAGCTGTTTTAGCGTCCAGACTAAAGTGTGGTAGTCGTGTCTATTAAAAATTGAATATGTAGAGAGATAAAAATGGCCGTATCTGTAGAAAATTCTAACGATTCTAAGCGTGTGAGTATTAATGTTTCTCAGCAATTTGATTACTCTTTGCATCAGGCTTTTCGTGATGCCTATCGTAATGTGAGCGTTGAAGGAACCATTTTTACAGTCGATCTATCAAAAGCCACTTATATGGATAGCTCAGCACTGGGGATGATTTTATTGCTTAAAGATCATGCGGACAAGCTAGGTGGTCAGGTCGTGATCTCCAAACCTAATGAATCAGTGCATAAGATTTTAACCATTGCTAATTTTGATCAATTTGTCACGATTGCGAGTTAATAATGGTTGAAGCCGAATTGATTAAATCAAAAGATGGTGAGAAGCAAATTCTTATCGCGGATGATATGCGTTTGAATCGCCAGATTCTTGGTCAAATGGTCAAGGAAATGGGATTGCAGGCCATATATGCTGAGAATGGTCATGAGGCTGTAGAAAAATATAAAGCCTGCTCACCTAGCCTGGTATTGATGGATATAAATATGCCAGAGATGGATGGTATCCAGGCAACCAAGCTAATCAAAAGCTACGCTACAGATAGTTTTATTCCCGTTATTTTTGTGACAGGCGCAGAGGGCCAAGAGGTCATACGTCAGGCGATCGATGCTGGTGGCGATGATTACATCCAACGTCCCTTTCCTTTTGAATTATTGGAAGGAAAGATAGTTGCCCTGAGAAGGATTTCAGAGCTATATAAACAGGTAAACCGGCTTAATTATCTGCGTGCCAGAGAAGAGGAAGTTGCTGAGCAGCTTCTCAGTGGCGCGGTCGAGTCTGCCAATGTTGCTTTAGACCAGATCCGTATTCATAAGCAGCCTGCGGAAACGTTTAGTGGTGATGTTCAGCTAAGTGCGTTCCGACCAAATGGCGAGCTGAATGTCCTTTTAGGTGATTTTACAGGGCATGGTCTGACGTCAACGGTTGGTGCACTTCCATTGTCAGAAACCTTTAGGGCGATGACCGCTAAAGGGTACGATGCGGAAGAGATTATTGCTCAGATAAACCGTAAGTTACAGAAATTGTTGCCAACAGGTATGTTTTTGGCAACCGGTATTGTGACCTTGAGCCCCGATGGTAGTGCGAAGCTCTGGAATGGCGGCTTACCCGATATTATGGTTTTTTCAAAAGGAGAATTGATTCATCGAGTGGTCTCTAAACATCCTCCTTTAGGTATTTTGCCTTATGTTAAAGAGCTTCACTTTGAGCATACTACGGTTGCTCCGACTGATAATATTTTGTTACTGAGTGATGGCGTATTAGAGGCAGAAGACATAAATGATGAGCAATTTGGAGAGGAGCGATTACTAAGCAGTGTCAAAGCACAGCAAACGGATCCGAATTTATCGTTAGTCGATCTGATTTTGAACTCCCTTTCCGCTTTTGTCGGTGAGCAAACACAGAAAGATGATATCTCGCTTATTGATATTCCTGGTCGAGTCACTGTGGGTGAGTTTAAAGCTGAGAGTGTCAATAATGAGGCTGATGTGACTGAGTCGGCAGCCTTAGATATTTGGAACTGGAGCTTAGAACTACAGGGGAAAAGTCTAGGTCGTATCAATCCCGTGGCGCAAGCACTTAGCCGACTGCAAGAAACTGAGGGTGGTGGGGATCATTGGCATAGCGTTTTTAGTATTCTGACAGAACTCTATGTTAACTCATTAGATCATGGTGTGCTCAAGCTAGAATCGAGCATGAAGTCGTCTCCCGAAGGGTTTGCGGAATATTTCAGTGAGCGAGAGAGACGTCTAGAAAGTTTGTCGACTGGCGCGGTATCGCTATACATGCAACATACTCGTCTTACTAACGGAGGGCGACTGAAAGTGCGTGTTGAGGACAGTGGAGAAGGTTTTGATTATATGAAGTGGTTAAATAGGACCTTTCCTGCCAGTGAGACGAATGCCTTTTCTGGGCGTGGTATAGCTTTGGTTTCTGATCTATGTGAGAGCATCAATTACGAGAATGGTGGTGCCGCAGTAGAGGTTGTTTATACCTATACCATTAAGAGCTAGTCTTTTGAGCGATCAGCAAAAATTCAGTATTGCCGTCACCACCTTTAATAGGGCTTTCAAAATAGTCGATGACTGCCAGGTCGAGTGATTTGCAGCATTCACAGACATCCGCTTTTACAGCAGGATATAAGCTTTTGTCTCTAACAATGCCTCCGCGGCCAACGCCCTTTTTTCCTACTTCAAACTGTGGCTTTACTAAGGTCATAAGGTGACCTGATTCAGCAATCAGTGGCGCTAACGAGGGAAGTATCTTTAGTTGCGAAATAAAGGATACATCCATAACGGCGATATCAAAGCCTTGATTAGTGGTGTGCGCTAATAGTTTGTCTTGTGGTAGTTGCTTCGCGTTTATTCCTTCGTAACAGGTGACTCTTGAGTCGTTAGCAAGTTTATCGGCCAATTGGTCGTGGCCGACCTCAATCCCTACAACATGCTTTACACCAGCTTGGAGAAGACAGTCGGTGAAGCCGCCAGTGGATTGCCCGACATCGATAGCTATTTTCCCATCAAGAGATAGATGCTCTTTTTCTAACGCGGCAAGCAGCTTTAGGGCACCTCTAGACACAAAGCGATCAGCAGGATCATTTTCTACTTCAAAAGGTGTTTCTTGATCTAATTTCAAACCGGATTTTGTGATGGTTTGCCAATGACCTTTAAAGAAGGCTTTGACTTTATGGTTCTTGATTAGACGCTGCGCATGAGTTCGACTTTGCGCTAGCTGTTTTTCTACAAGAAGTAGGTCAACACGTTGCATGTTAATTCCGGTTTAGAAAAACGACGATTATACGCAATCTTAAGATTTCAGGTTAGATATTTTGTGCGGACTAGGAAGCAGTAACTTAGCGGTGTAAACTGCGATAACGTGCAAGTCTGCTAAGGGAAAGAGAGATGCGCAAAATTGTTTACCTGTTTTGTTTTTTGATATCGACTCCAAGTTGGGCGGTCAATGAGGCTGATTTGGCGAAGTGCCGTGAGTATTCAAATGCCCAAGTTAGAAGTCAATGTGTGCAGATGTATAAACGCACAGACACCCGCGTTGCATTTAGTAAATGTAAAAAAAATTTAGAGTGCTGGAGTAAGCGCTATCGAGAGCAAGCTAAAAAATATTGTTCTTTAGCCTATAAAAGGCGTGCAGCTAGTTCCAGCTTCTGGGCGCGCCACTGGAAAGGGCAGGATTTTGATAAGGTGCGTTGGTTAGATCAAAGTGATGGTAGCATGATGTACTATGAGCAAGAGGTAGGTGTTGTTTTACAGTGCCTTTTTTATCCTAAAGCGCCTTCTAAAGTGAAAGTACGCATCGCCTCTTCTTGATGATTTTCAATAGGTAGCTGGTGGCTATCTATAGCATTATTTATTATTTGATTAATTGCTTCACAGGAATAACTATGAATAAAAGCATTATTAGCACAGAAAATGCCCCTTCAGCGATTGGTACATATTCGCAGGCGGTACGCGTTGGAAGTACCGTCTACATGTCTGGTCAGATTCCATTGGTACCCGAAACAATGGAGTTGGTGACAGAATCATTTAAAGCTCAAGCAGATCAGGTGTTTAAAAATCTGCAGGCTGTTGCAGAGGCCGCAGGTGGTTCATTAGCTGATATTGTTAAGGTGACTATCCTGTTATCAGATATGGATTTCTTTGCAGAAGTTAATGAAGTAATGGCGCAGTATTTTTCAGAGCCTTACCCAGCTCGTGCAGCGTTTGCGGTTAAGCAGATACCTAAAGGTGCTGACATTGAAGTCGAGGCAATCATGGTTACCGGTGAATAAACCAGCTATGAAGATTAATAAAAAGCAGGCTGATTAGCCTGCTTTTTTTATAGATAAAAAAGGTTGTTTTGAATCTAAGTGTTTAGGGTTTTCAGTGCTAATACGGTGAAGAAGAGAGCACCGAACATTCTGCGAAGGGGTTGCAGAATGCTCGGTGTAAAAGTATTGCCGGTTATGGCAATGAAATTAGCAAAGAAACCTATTCAATAGGTAGCTAATTAGCTATCTTTACTTTTTTTACTGTCTTTTCTGTTACGACGAGGCGGTCTGTTACGGCTGTTACTATTACCACCGCCGCTGCGTTTACCACGGCCACCACTTGGTGCGCCTTTGGATTCACTGAGGTCTTGAATGTTAAGACGTTGACCGCAAACAACCGCTTTACGTAACTGCTGAACAACCGCTTTAGGCATTCCCGCAGGCAGGTCTACAGTTGAGCAATCGTCGTAAATTTCAATTGAGCCAATTAGATTTGCACTTAGGTCTGCTTCATTTGCAATCGCACCTACAATGTTCTTAGGTGCTACACCGTGCTCATGGCCAACACTTAGCATATAGCGTTGCATTTCAACGCTCGGGTTGTCTTTAAGCGGTTTTGCTTGAGTAGACATACCGCGAGGCTGTCGACGGTTTCCTCGATCGCCTCTGTCACCACGATCACCGCGGTCGCCACGATCTTCACGTTCGCGACGAGGTGGGCGTGCTTGCTCTTTCATCAGAAGCGGTGTTTCACCCTGAAGTAGCTGAGCAAGCGCTGATGCGATAATCAGTGGATCAGCATCATGTTCTTGCTGATATTCGGTAAGCAAGTTTTTGTAGAATTCTAGATCTTGGCTTTCGATCGTTTCAGATATGCGATCAACAAAGCGTTTTACACGCTTTTCATTGATATCGTTTGTTGATGGCAGTTGCATCTGATCGATCTGTTGGCGTGTGGCGCGCTCGATAGACTTAAGCATGCGCTGTTCACGTGGAGATACAAACAGAATTGCTTCGCCTTCGCGTCCGGCACGACCTGTACGCCCGATACGGTGAATATAGGATTCGGTATCGTATGGAATGTCGTAGTTCAATACGTGACTGATACGTTCAACATCTAGACCACGTGCTACAACATCGGTAGCAACTAGAATATCAATCTGTCCGCGTTTTAGCTTATCAACAGTACGCTCTCGTAAATTCTGAGAGATATCACCGTTAAGTGCTTCAGATGCATAGCCCCGGGCTGCCAGTTTCTCTGATAACTCAACAGTTGCAGACTTTGTACGTACAAAAACTAGCATTGCATCAAAAGCTTGCATCTCAAGAATGCGAGTCAATGCGTCTAATTTTTGATTGCCGGAAACACGTAGGTATTTCTGTGTAATTGTCGTTGCCGTTGCTGTTTTCGCTTTGATGCGAACTTCTGCGGGATTATTAAGGTGGTTTTGAGCAACCTTTTTAATTTGTGCAGGCATCGTCGCAGAGAAAAGAGCGATCTGACGTTCAACTGGTGTGTGTTCAAGCACCCACTCAACATCATCGATGAAGCCCATGCGAAGCATTTCATCAGCTTCGTCAAGTACGAGGGCTTGCAAGTTATTCAGTTTTAGAGAGCCGCGACGCATATGGTCCATAACACGCCCAGGTGTGCCGACAACAACTTGCGCACCTCTTTTAAGTTGGCGTAATTGGCTGTCGTATGCTTGGCCACCGTAGATCGGTAAGACATGGAAGTCCGGCAGGTTGCGAGCATAAGTTTGGCATGCTTCAGCTACCTGAATGGCTAATTCACGAGTAGGTGCCAGAATCAGAAGCTGCGTATGGCGGCTTTTTAGGTCAAGGCGCGATAGCAATGGCAATGAGAAAGCTGCGGTTTTACCTGTACCTGTTTGAGCTACGCCCAGAAGGTCTCTACCTTCTAGTAGATGAGGGATACTGGCTGCTTGAATAGGTGAAGGCGTTTCATAGCCAATCTCTTCAATCGTTTTAAGCACGGGAGCCGCTAGGCCAAGCTCAGCAAAGGATAGCTGATCTTCTGAATTCATTCGTTGTGTTACCTGTTTGGAATTAGGGCAGGGCCGTATCATATATCGATACAGTATAGGCTGCTCTGGTGGGAAAGCGTGGCATTATACACTTTAGGCCATTTAGAACAAGGTGAGCGATGGTATTTATGAGTTTTATACCGTTATCTTATTGCTTTTTTTTGATTATTTTTTAAACAGTGCTGGGTGGGAGCTGTTTACATATTATGTGTGAGGTTTATTGTGAGCATCGTTAGAACTTGAGGAACAACGCTTAGTTACTCCTCAAGTTAATGATTTATCTAGATAACCATTAATGATATATCCAATATTACTCTTCTAAGATACGCGCTAATAATTGCTTAACGACAGACGGCTCAAAAGGCTTGTCAGCCATCGCATTTACGCCTGATTTTGCAACGTTGCTTAAATGAGCGTGCGTGGACTCACTCGTAACCATCAGTATCGGGAGATGAGAATAATCGGTTGAGTTACGAATATGCTCGGCAAGTTCAAGACCGTTGACTTCAGGCATATTGTAATCAGTAACGATTAGATCAAAACCTTGAGGTAATAGTGTAATGGCTTCTGAGCCATCTGTGGCTTGGGTAATATGATTGATACCCAAATTTCCCAGTACTTTAGTGATGACTTTACGTGCCATGCGGCTATCATCAACAACGAGTACTCTTAGTGAAGCAGGATCGTAATATTCAAGATCAAGCTCGTCATGGGACAGTATATCAAGCGTGGAATTAATCGCTGTGGCTAAGTGTTCGTGGCTGAAAGGTTTAGGGAGTATGGCAATGACTCCTGATTGTTTGAACTGATCAAGCTGACTATGCCTAGTCTCACTGGACACTAGCATAAAAGGGAGATCCGTCGTTTCAGGGTTCTGTCTGATATCTTTTAATAGATCCATTGCAGAGCCATCCGGTAGATAAAGTGAACAGATCACTAAATCAGGCCTTACCGCATGAATTCTTTTTTTGGCGGCATCAACACAATCAGCCTCATCAATTGCTTCAACTCGTTCTCTCGTTAGCTCTTTGCGGATAATTTTGCGTTGAACAGAAGATGGTTCAACTAGGAGAATATTTAAATCAGAAGAAGTGAGCTCAGTCATTGGTCTACCATATTGTAATTCTTAGCTTTTTACAGCATTACATGCTTATTATGTTGAGGCAAACCGTTTTTAGTTGCATTTCAAACTAATTAATTTCAAAGTTAATTTTTTAAATTTTTAAAAAGAGATATGTATGAAACTGTTCAGTATTTTTCTCGCCCTTATTATCAGTTCCAGTTGTTGGGCTGAAACCTCTTTATGGCGAGTGAGTATGAACGGTAAACAGCTTTTTTTAGGTGGGACCGTCCATCTTCTTTCTGCTCGCGATCTACCTTTTCCATCAGAATTTGATCGAGCCTACCAGCAGTCAAGTAAAGTTGTTTTAGAAACAGATATGGCTGCGCTTGCAGATCCAAATGTGCAGGTGCAATTGATGTCACAGCTATCTTATAGTGATGGTCGTTTGTTAAATCAAATCATTTCACCTGAGTTGTATGCCGATCTGAACCGTTATCTGCAGAAACGGAAAATGATGCCGAACATGTTTATAGCGATGAAACCCTCTGGGGTTATGTTGACGATGTTGGCGGTTGAATTGCAGCGCTTGGGTATCGCTGAAGACGGTGCTGACACTGTTTACTATCAACGGGCGGTTCTTGATGGCAAAGCGATTTCAGGGTTAGAAAGTATCGAGGAGCACCTCCAATTTATTATCGAGTTGGGGAAGGGGAATGAAGAGCAGTTTCTACGTCAAACCCTTGAGGATATGAAAAAAACTGAATCAGCGATGAAAGATATTGTTCATCATTGGAAAACGGGCGATGTTAAAGGCCTAGAGCGTGATGTCATTAATGACATGCGGTTAAATTACCCGCTCACATATCAATCATTGCTTGTTGAGCGAAATCAGCATTGGTTGCCGCAAATTAAAGAGATGCTAACAACCGAAGGGGTTGAATTGGTTTTGGTGGGAGTGGCTCATCTAATTGGGCCGGATGGTATTTTAAATGCGTTAGCTGACCAAGGCTATGCGATTGAACAGCAATAGAAGGTAATAAAATGTTAGGTACACGTATTATTTTAATGGGAATGGATGGCTTTCCTGGCGGAATAACAGGGGAGCCTAATGCAGAGATGATCTGCGCTGCGAATCATTCTATTCCTCTGTTCTGGGTACTTCCTTTTGCTGAAAGTGAGCTAGAGTCTTATCTCGTTGATAGTAGCCAAGATAATATTCTTTCACATGAGCCTGGATCTACTTATCCCCTTTTAATGGCTGATTGTTCTAATTTAGTAGATCGGGCAGAGCGCCTGTACACATTGATCGCACCGCTTTTAACGCCTCAAGATAAAGAGCTTTTACAGCGCTGGGTTGTGTTTTTATCTGAACTGAACTATCCCGTCGTGGCGGTAGATACTTATGAGTTATGGTCCAATTTAGAAGATCCTGATGCGCTTAAAGATGAGATTATTAGCTTGATCACTGTTTTTAATGACATGCTAACTTCAGATCCTAAAGAGGCGTTAGATAAAATGTATTCGGATGGGAGTTGGGTTCAAAACAATAATATCGCTTTGGCGGGTTTTGGTTGGTAAAAAAAACCGCCACAAGATATTGTAAGCCGTTACGCTACAACCAAGTGACGGTGTTCAGGAAGGTTAGAATTAGTATAAACCAATTTTCCAGATATTCACGGTCGCAACCGTTAAAAGTTACTGCTTAAGCGGTTACCCAGATAACTTCAGCATCTTCTTCGCTGGTTGAGATGAGGGCATGGCCCATTTCACAATCGTAATAAGCTGAGTCACCAGTGAAGAGTTCTAGTGGCTCATAAAACTCGGTATACAGTAATAATGAACCACGTAGTACGAATAGAAACTCTTCGCCATCGTGTCGAACCCAATCGTTAAACTCATCAAATGTTCTCGCTCTAACGGTGGTCCGATAGGGGATCATTTTCTTTGTACTAAGCTGAGTCGCCAGTAATTCGTGTTCGTAAGTTGGCGTTGGATGTGGCTGACCCTCTCCACCACGGGTTATATCGCGTCTACCACCAGCACCTGCTCCCCGTTTGGGCTGAGAGAAAAGCTGAGGAATATCTATTCCTAATCCTTTAACAAGTTTATTCACTGCGGTAAATGTTGGTGAGATCTGTTCATTCTCAATTTTAGACAAAGTTGAACGAGCTAAGCCTGTAAGTTTACTTGCCTCTTCCAAGGTGAGGTTTTGACTCAAACGAATCTCTTTAACTCGCTTACCAAGCAGCAAAGGCTCGAGCGTCGCTTCGGTTTGTCCGTTGGCGCGTTGTAGGCCTAGTTTCTCTTTTTCTTCTTTAAGGAAAAATGGCTCGTCAGACATTCAGTAGCTCCGAATCTCGCTTTATTCTAATTAGAATCAATCACATAAAAAGTATTATCAGATCAGTATACATGGTTGTAAAGAGGTTCCCTAATTGCTGTGCAGGATACCGATAACATCCTTTTAAGATCATCAATATCGTCTGTGGCTAGTCTTGCTTGGGTAGGGTGGCCGTTAAAATATCAATCTCCTTTTTAATGAATAAGCTTCTCTCTACGGTGGTTGGGTGAGAGATCTCTTGTCCTTTGAGTATCGTTGCTGGATGTACCGCCGCCATCTTTCGCCAGAACTTATCAATCTGTTTTATTGGATAGCCCGCGCGATGCATTAACCTTAGGCCGATGATATCCGCTTCGATCTCATAACTTTGTGAGTATAGATTAGCTGCTATGCCTGTTGAGATGAGAGGGGAAGGAATACCTGAACTTATCAGAACCATATCGAGCAGAGCGCCCAGAGAACTGTTTTTTAACCGTTGAGGTATATGCTGTTCCGTATTGTGAGCCATTTCGTGGGCAATAATAAACGCAAGTTCGCTGTCTTCTTTGGCAAATCGCATCAGCCCTTGGGTAATGGTGATCTGGCTGCCATTGGCATAGCCATTAATAGTATTCGAATGGCTAAGATGGACGGGGTAGTTACATATCTCTGAAGCAGTAATTGTCGTTCTTATTTCACTGTTGCCACGCATTATTTCAAAAATAATAGTCGGATCTTGTTGTAGCTGTGAATTTATTAGTTTTAGCGCTTTGGATGTGTCTTCTGGTATAGGGATATTATTTGCAGATATTAAAATATCTCCCTGCTTAAGTGTTCCTAAGGCGGAGCTGTAGTTTAACGTGTGGAGTACTTGGATCTTTTGGTTTGTATTCAAAAGCGCGCGGATAGCTTCTTTATGAGTTGCGGGATAATCTTCAATGTTGTGAAGGAGTAGGCCAAGCGTATATCTCGTTTGTTTCCCGCAAGCAGATAGGTTTTCTTTTAATAGGGGATAGGCCACTTCCGCGAGTCGAACCCTTTGCCCCAACTGATACTGGAAAGCTTTCTGCAACTGAATTGTTTTTTCTAGCGCTATCTCTTGACTGTTTAATGGCTTGGGGGTGGTCGCAGGAGTTGAGCAGCCTATCATCATTGATAAAACTAATAGGAGAAGCGTTGGCGTCAATAGGTACATAAGAAAAGTCACTGCTTTTTCTTTTTTATATCAGGGCGGTCCTTATTTAGGCAAGTGATCACGTGCGTGTTTTTGTTAGGGGTTGGTTAGGGTTTTCCCTAGTGTGTCTGGTATTATGCTTATCTTCCTAATTATTGATGTAGAATTGGTATGTCGAAAGCTTTTGTAATTGCAGCCGCTAAAACCTTAGACAGTGTAGGGTGCCAGAAGCATTGTCTGGCTTTAGAAGAGAGAGTTAGGGATAAAGGCCTGACGCTACAAGAGTTAGTGATCGAGCCTTTGAGCGCCGATTGGCATAGCCCAGAACCAGAGAATCATTTTCGTAGCGGTTGCGCTCCGATCGAAGCATTAGCTAGGGCGAAACAGCTCGTAGAGCAAGGTGTCGATGCTGTTTTGATCTCGGGTGAAGATCACTTAAAAAGTGGCTATGCACGCGTTGAACGCCTTAAAAAAATGGCGGTTTATGGAGAGGGGTATCCATTAACGGAAGCCTATAATGATCTCGCAAGTCATTTTATGCGTGTACATGACCATGAAGATGAGCACTTTCGCGAAATCGCAAACGCATTATTTGAAAATTATAAATTAAGTTACCGCAATGCATTAGCGGATGATTTTGATCCAGCGCTGCTTCCGGACGAGCGTTGGTATAAGCCGATTACATCACTGTTTCGTGGTGTTGATTGTGCCAACCCAATGGTCGACTTCTCTGGGCGAATGCTAATCTGCTCTGAACGTGTTGCCAATCAATTAGATGTACCCGTGAGCGAAAGAATCGAAGTCTGTTCTGTTGGTCTAGGACGATTGGAGGGAGATGGGCGCGATTATATTGATCAGATTGCTAGCTATAGCCACCTTAAAGCGGCTTATGAGCAGTGCTGTGCAGAAGCCGACGTAGATTTTCCCCAAATGTTTAGGTCTGGCAATGCATTGTTGGAAACATATACCTGTTATCCCGTCGTCCCAATGGCTTTTTTAATGATAAGTGGATTGGTTGACCTACTCGAAGAAGTACCCGCTTTTCTGAAAGAGCATAGTATTACCATTACCGGTGGCATGAATTTAGCGCGTGCGCCATGGAACAATCCCGCTTTAAATGGATTGATCGCTATGTACAGCCAATTGATTCAAGGTGATGAAGCGTTTGGAATGGTTCATGGCAATGGTGGATTAGGTTACAGACAAGGCGTTGCTTTGTTAGCTAAGGCTAAGTAACCCCAGCAATCGTTAAAAATTCACTGATCTATATGCCTCTTATCTTCGTATTCTTGAGTAGTTACTAGAGTAAGTAAGTTACTAGAGTAATTACTTAAGTAGATACTTGAAGAGGCATATGGGGATTATTCAGTGCTTTTTTCCTAATGGTTTACAGCTAGTCTGGTGCCATTAATGATGACAGCATTGCCTTTTTGCATCCCGTCTAATATTTCTAGCCTCCAACGCTAAGTGTTTCCATTCATTTATCGCACCATCAAGTGTCCTTCGTTTAGCTTTTGGAGTACTTATGGACGTTGTTTTGCCTTGGAAAAGCGTTTGGATTACCGGCGCAGGTAAGGGGATTGGTGCCGCTTTAGCAAGACTATTTTCTAAAAAAGGAGCCACGGTTTATATCTCCTCACGTACCCCGGCTGATCTTGCTCAAGTTAAGGATAGCTGCCGTGATTATCCTGGTATCGTCGTACCTATCCCATTAGATATTACTGAACCTGAGCAGATAGAATACCTTGTGCAGGCTTGGGAAGCAGGAGAAGGTATTCCTCAACTTGTTATCCTTAATGCGGGAACCCATACCCCTTGTGCGGTGTCAGAGTTCTCAGCAGAGCATTGTAAACACTTATTAGATGTTAATTTGCAGGGCACATTAAACTGCTTAGCTCCAGTTTTGCAGCGTTATATACGATCTAATGATGGGCAGGTGGCAGTGATGGGGTCGGTTGCCGGCTATCGCGGCTTGCCAACTGCGGCAGCCTATGGCGCGAGTAAAGCCGCCTTAATAAATCTATGTGAATCATTATATTTAGATCTCTCTGCTTTGAGAGTTAAAATACAATTGATCAATCCTGGTTTTGTGCGGACCCCGCTTACGGATAAAAACGCTTTTGAAATGCCTTTTCTCATCGAACCTGAAGAGGCCGCTGAGCGTATCTTGATTGGCTTGTGTTCGGATAAGTTTGAAATTACATTTCCAAGGCGTTTTTCTTATTTGTTGAAACTCTTACGATTACTTCCTTATCGCTGGTATTTCAGAATATTGGCGAGAAAAAACATGGTTAAAAATGTTCAGTGCGAAGAGGGGAGTAAGATGGGCACTAAAGAGTTTAAAAGTTAAGGGATGAGGGATAACAATGGATAACTGGGCAGATAGATATGCTTCGGTCTTAGAAGGGTTAAATGCCCGTAATTTACAATCATTGGATGACGTACTCGATCTTAATGTTGATTTTAGAGATCCTTTTAATCACACAACCTCTCGTGATCTGTTTAAACGGTTACTTGAGGATATGTATGCAAAGCTGGATCATGTTGAGTTTAAGGTTAAACAGGTTCTTTCAGATAAAGAGCAAGGCATGATTTTATGGACTTTCTCTGGCGAAAGCCGTTTGACGGGTAATGTCAACTTTGACGGTATGAGTCGCTTATTGGCCAATGAGCAGGGAATGGTTATTGCGCATCATGATTATTGGGACGGTTCAGCGTTGATGGCTAATCTACCCGTCGCAGGTCCCTTTGTGCGCTTTCTACGTAAAAAACTTCGATACAGGGACTAACCTATCTGGAGGTAGGTTAGCGGTTGAAAATAAGCGCCTGTTTTAATGGCTATCTACTGTGCTGAAGATGCTATTTATTTGTATAGTTATAAGAGAAAAGCATTAGATCTAGCTAAAAGCTATTAGCTAAAAAGCTACTGGATCAAAAGCTACCAGATCAAAAACTACTAAATAAAAAGCTAAGAGCGGCCTAATCCATCAGTCTTTTCATGAGCGAGTACGTATAGACCTACGTCAATCGAACCATGCTCGAATCCACCTTCACAATAAGCAAGATAATAGCGCCAGAGGCGGTAGAAGGATTCGTCGAAGCCTTGAGGTTTTATTTTTTCCCAAGCGTGTTCGAAATCGTGACACCAGTGCCGAATAGTGCGGGCATAATCTTTACCAAAAAGTTGCTGCTTTTGGAGAATGAATCCATGTTCTTTGAATTTTTTCTTTAGGACGCTAATGCTCGGCAGCATTCCGCCTGGAAATACATAACGTTGAATAAAGTCTGCTTGATTTTGGTAGTTATGAAATCGTTCATCATCGATGGTAATTATTTGAAGAACGGCCTTGCCTTCAGGTTTTAGAGTACGTTTTAATGTTTTGAAATAGCTATCCCAATGCGCTTCTCCAACCGCTTCAAACATCTCAATAGAGACAACCGCATCATATTGGTGATTTAAATCTCGATAGTCAGTCAAACTAAGATGCACTGCCTTTTCAATCTCTGCGCTTTTAACGCTCTCTTTGGCCCAGTGTAGCTGTTCTTTGGATAAGGTAATGCCATGCACATTAAGCTTGTACTCTTTGGCCGCTTTTAATGCAAACCCGCCCCAACCGCAGCCGATTTCGACGATATGTTGATTTTCTTCAGTGTCTAAAAGTTCGAGGATTCTAGCGTATTTATTTTGTTGTGCTTGGCTCAGCGAGTCGTCATCTGAGTGAAAGAGCGCTGCAGAGTAAGTCATGCTTTTGTCGAGCCAGTGCTTATAGAAATCATTACCGAGGTCATAATGAGCAGCAATGTTTTTTCGACTTCCGCGGCGGCTATTATCTCTTTGTTGATGATATAAGTTGTGCATCGAACGGATAACGAATCGAGCTTTTGAAAGGTCGGATAATGCTTTTTCGTTTGATAACGCCCATTTAATCAGTGACGTGAGGTCGCTGCATTCCCATTCTCCGGAAAGGTAACTTTCGGACCAGCCGTTAAAACCACCGAAAAACAGTCTTATTAAGGGGCGAAAGTTATTCAATTTTAATGTTGCTTTGGGAGAGCCTTGTCCAAGACTTGCTTGAAAACCGCTGGGAAGTGTTAATTGTAAGGTTCCCTGTTGCTGACTCAATTTATTAGCTAAATGCTTGAGTAATTTTTTTTCAAACCAGGTAGGGGGAGGATCTATATGTAATGCACTGGATGTCTCATAAGCTTTCATGATGGGATACTCCGTGCTGATCTTGCCAACTGATACTATGGCTGATGACTTTGTCTCGCGGTTGAAGCTTTAGCTTCTTGCGCCAGAGTTTTAACGCTTCCCAGTGAATAGCGCCCATTACTTTCAGTGTCATAAGCGGATAGCTGAAAAACATTCTAATTAATGTACGGTCGTTAAGCGCAATCCGATCACCGGTAAATACCGCATGAAGGATAGGTTGTTTATTTGCGTCGGCTGTAGCCTCTGGATCTGTAGCGCCTTTTGGTTGTTTGCTTTGCCGAATACAAACGGTAACCTTCTGTGTAGGAGGAGAAATTCTAAATTGATAAAATGTATCCATGGGCATAAAAGGACTGACATACATAAGCTTATGACACCCATGTCGCACAATGGAT
>Ga0193962_1000264_pt1 | contig 24013 bp, 24 predicted proteins | sample FB_5_MG_FD_140335 | JGI IMG/M metagenome (GOLD analysis project Ga0193962, IMG submission 140335) | Microbial mat bacterial communities from the Broadkill River, Lewes, Delaware, United States - FB_5_MG | ecosystem: Environmental > Aquatic > Freshwater > River > Microbial mats | place: USA... | reverse complement strand
ATACTTGCTGTATAGTTTGCTAATATTGGTTGCATAATATTATCCTTTTTTTAGTATCAATTATTATACTTTATTTAGTATCTTTTGTCAACATAAATTTTATCCCCTCTTCTACACTAAAAGAATTGCTCAGCTTTAGATTCTTTTTTGTGAGAGTATTGTCAACTTCAAGACTTCCATACAGTCTTTTATGAAACGATGGTTTTACTACTTTTAAAAGTATTTCAAAAAATGATATTTTGACTAGATATACTTTTTTGTCAAGATTTTTGGCTATGAGTTCACACAGTTTTGTGGTACTAAGTGGCTCGTCATCTGTAGCTAAAAATATTCCTGATTTTTGCTTTTCTATTACTACATCGACCAAATGACAAAGGTTCTGAATAGATATAAAACTTCTTCTATTTTCAATACCACCAAGTGGTATAATAGGTACTTTTTTCACAAAATTAACTAAACTTTCTATATTTCCTGGAGCATTTTTACCATAAACCATAGGTGGTCTTATGATACTAACGATAAAGTTTTCATCGTTTAATTCCAAAAACTCTTTTTCTGCTTCAAGCTTACTTTTGCCATAAGGTGTGATTGGATTACAAATAGTATTTTCATCTAGTTTTTCTTCATCTTCACCATACACTGCAACAGTACTTATAAAAATAAATTGTTTTACTCCATTTTCTTTTGCTAATTTTGCAAGTTTCAAAGGATATTCTACATTAATTTCATGATATTTTTCATAAGATTGCTTTTCTTTTTGATGCACAAGTGCAGCACAATGTAAAACTTTATCTACAGCATCAAAATTTATATCTTCCAATTTTTGACTCAATAACGAAAACTTCTGAAAATTATATTTATCACTATATTGAACCATAAAACTACTTCCTAGATATCCACTACTTCCTGTAATTAATATTTTCATTATTACTACCTATAAATTAATTTTGTCAATATATTCCACCCTAGATAATAGAAAGCTTTCAAAGAACTAATATTTTCAAATTCTGTAAATAACTTATAGTGATATTTCAGTAGTTTAAATTTATTACTAGAAACAGAATTTGACATAATCCTATACACTGCCAAAGGTTCGTCAATACCATACGCAAAATCTGTTTTTCTAAGAAGCCTAAGCCAGAGTCCATAGTCTTGCCTTTTACTAATAATTGGCATATATACCTTTCCAACCTTTTGCACATCATATATAGCAGTTAAGCACCCAATATGATTTGACTTTAGTAAATCATTATATGATACTTTCAAAGCTGGATTTATAATTTTATTTTCAAGTGTTCCTTCTTCACTCATAGTTTCATAAGCACTATATGATAGAACACAATTTTTTTCTTCCATAAATTTTATTTGCTTTTCAAGTTTTTCAGGCTTCCACAAATCATCAGCATCTAAGAAAGCTATATATTTACCACCAGCTTCCTCTATTCCTCTATTTCTAGCTACCGCTGGGCCACTATTTTGTTCCAGTTTTATAAGCTTAATTCGATTGTCTTTTTTGATATATTCTTCTATATTCTTATTTGAGTTGTCCGGTGAAACATCATCAACTATTATCATCTCCCAATAATGATATGTTTGAGTCAGAACTGATTCTATTGTTTGTGATATAAATCTTTCTGATTTATATGATGGGGTAATTATAGAGACTATACCTTTATTCATTTTTATTTACCTATTCTTTGAATTATATTTTCCTGAACAATACCTACTTCAGTATTTTTGTTATTTAATTTTTTAAAATCTATTTTATGAGATTTTTTTGAATATGGAAATATTTTATTAGGATTAGCATGAGTATTTTTTGAAAAAATTGTCAAAATATCTACATCAAAACAAGACGCAATATGCCCTAATCCTGAGTCATTAGTGATAAATAAATTCATTTTAGAAATTAATGCAGCTGTGTTAGCCAAGCTATTTTCTATTAATTCTATATTTTCAACTACTTTCTTTAAGTCTTGTCCTACCTGTTTTTCATCAGGTCCTATAAAAATAAAAAATTTAATATCTTTGTTTTTATTGTTTAATTTCTTAATTAACTCAATATATTTTTCAATTTCCCATCTTTTGTTAGCAAACTTTTCATTGCATCCAGGATGAATACCAATCAAAATTTTATCTTTAAATTTAGATACATAATCATCTGCAAATTTACAATTATCTTCATTTAAGTAAAAACATGGTGTTTCTTTAGAAGAATTATCTATTGTTATTAAGTTTGCAATTTCAATATTGGATTCTACTCTATGTTTATTATCTAGTCGTTGAGTTTGTTTCTTATACCAAGGTACTTTAACTTGTTCATACTCACCAACTTTTTGCTTTCCTTTAAGAAGAAGCATCATTAATGACATTTTCAATATACTTGTACCTGAAGTGTGTAAGATATAATCATAACTATTAGCTCTTAAATTGCTCATAAGCTTTAAATTAGGTAATATACCATTTTCAAAAAAATATAATTGATCAATATTCGTACAATTATTTATTGGAGCAATTGAAACTTTTTGTAATACTAAAAAATCTATCTTAACATCTGGAAATTTATTTATAATATTTTTCAATGCCGGTGTAAACATAATCATATCACCAAGGCCAAAAGTATGAATAACCAAAATTCTCATAATTTATATCTCACTTTTTGAATAAAAGCTTTAACTGCAAAATATTTATTCTCTTGTTGTCTGTAAAATTTCATATAATATTTTTCAAATTCACTATCTATTTCACTTAAAACTTTTAATTGTTTAACTATAAGTCTATGATAAAAACCACTATCGATATTTCCATCCAGTGAATAATAACTCCAATATCCCAAATCAAACAATGGTAAGATTTTTTTTAAATTTTTTAAGTTATTTTCAAACATCTTATTATATGAATTATCTATCAAAGATAATTCATATATTCCAAATATAGCTGATAAATGCCCATTTAATACACCATTTAATTCATTTCTGGGATACTCTTCATATATAAATCCAAAAATTTTATTTAGACTAAATATTCTTTTTACACCATTATTTGCTATATCAATCTCTAAAAATTCACAAGCTTTTTTAGCAGATGTAACATATTCTTCGTTACAAGTATATTTATAAGCCCTAATTAAAGATGAAATTGCTAATCCTTGAGTCAAAGCTGATGGCCAAGGACTAGGAAGATCTTTATATGAAGGATTTTTATGTTCTATTCTCCATGCACCATCAGATTCTTGATTTTTGACAAGCCAATCACAATGTAATAGTGCCTTATCTAACCAAGCAGTGTTATCTGTTTTTTTCCAAGCTAACCAGCAAGCTAAAGAGTATTGGGATAGTTCTAAAGCATGTAAATGATAACTTCCATCATATCCATAAAATAAATAGATACCATCCTCATTAAACTTACCATTATAATCTAAAGCTTTTCTTGAAATATCATAAAAGTACAAATACTCATCTTCTTTTCTTTTTCCTTTTAAAATTATTGGATATAAAATATGCCAATAATCATCAAATCTATCAGTAAAATATTGCAATACTGTGGTTACTTTACCATGTGATAATATTCCCATTATTTACCTTTATTCTAATATCTCTTTATAAATATTTGTCATTATATTTACTTGATTTTCTATAGAAAAAATCTCTTTTGCTCTTAAAACATTCTTTTTCTTTATCTCGCATATCTTTTCAACAGAATAATTACTAACAGTGTTAATTGCGTCTTTAATTGATTCTATACTATTTACAGGAATAATAATATTTCCATAACTATCATCTACTATTTCCCTAACACCTCCAACATCAGTAGCTATTAAGATTTTACCTTTTGCTAAACCTTCTATTAAGACTGTAGGTAATGAATCAGGTACAATAGAAGTAAGAACAACTACATCAACACTTTGTAAATACTCATTCATATTAGATATAAAACCTTTAAATTGAATATTTTCAAGTTTTCTCTCTTCCACATATATTCGTATATAAGTTTCAAAGTCTTGTTCTACTTTTGAAGATTTACCTACAATATCATATATATTATGATTTTGTTCAGTAGCTTCAATAGCATATATAAACAAATCTATACCTTTTGTTTTTGAGATCGATGAAATATTAGAAAAAGTCATTGTCAAGTCCATTATATACTGTTATAATTTTATTCTTATGAACACCATGCTCTAACCAATTATATCTAACAGCATTTGATACTGTAATTATTCTATCTGAACAAAATTCAATGTACTTATGTATTATTTTAAATAATACTCCATCTCTTATTTCATGTGAATGAGCAATAAATTTAACTCTAAAAACTTTTGCCCATACCGCAAAGTATATATTCGATGTTAATGAGTTTGAATGTACCAAATCAACTTCATGTTTATATTTCAATTGATACATATATTTACTACTTACAAACAAGTTTTTTATTGCCTGTATAAGTGACCTGAAACCTCTTTTTAATCTCATTTGATATTGTGTATTAAAAACAATAACTTCACACTCTTTACAATTTAAAGTCTCTACAAATTTTGTATCCTTTGTATATACTACGATATCAAACTCATTTTTATCTAAATTTCGAATAAGCCTTTGTAAAACAATTTCTCCACCACTATATGAATCCATCACATTAACAAATGCTAACTTTATCTTTTTCAAATATAACCCTTCTATAATATATTGGATTTTTATAAGCATACCCTATTAAAAACCACATCAATGCATTTTGATAAAAATCAACAAAAAAACTTCCAATTATAAATGCTAAAAATAATATCAAGTATTTACTTTGTTGTTTTATAAATATATATAAACTACTAAATAAAATAGTCATATATAAAAGTAATCCTATAACTCCAACATCAACATATCTAGCAACATAACTATTATGCAGCCAATGACCATATATATCGACAAATGTTCTTGGTCCATTTCCTAAGATAGCCTGTTTAAAATTCGTATCAAATAAAGCTTCTTTCCAATATAACAATCTGGATGATGCTGAATTATCAGCACCTAAAAAAGAGTTTAAATTAAAAAATATATACTCATTTACATATAAATAATATATTGCATAAACAATAGCAAAAGAAGATAGAATTAAATATTTTAATATCTTTATATTTTTAAAGTATATAATATAAAATGAAAAAGCAAGAGCTAAAGATAAAAATGCACCTCTACTATAAAGCATAGTAAAATGTATCATAAATATAAAAAGTATGATATATTTTAATTTACCTCGATAAAAAAAAGCCATATATAAAATAGGAGCTATAAGTAATAGTGCTAAATTATTAGGATCACCTCCTAAGTGAGCTACAGAAAACCTCATAAAATGTTTTGCTCTACCTATCCACTCTTCCATGTGACTAAAAGAATAAACAAGATCAAAAGAAGTTCTTAAAAAAAACATAAATGTTAAATACTTAAAAAATCTATTTAAGTCCACTTTTGAAAAATCCATAAGTAATATAAAAATTAATATGGTACCAAAAGATATAATCTCAGCAAAAGAACTTGCATGTGATACACTTGTGAGAGTAGATATACAAATTATCATAAAATAAACCATTAGTATTAAGATATTATTATTGTATACAAAATTCTTACTTGTAAAAAACAATAAATATAATTGAATAACAGCAGCACTTAGAAAACCAAGTGTTGGTAACCCTAAACTCCCAATGCTTAATCCAAATAAAGGAATAGTGATAGCTATAATTAAATACGATAAATTATTTAGATTAATAGTTCTCATATCGTTTTATACATATCCATAAATTTATCACTAAAACTCTCCCATGAATAATTCTCTTTTACATAGTTTCTTGCATTTTTTATATTTGAATTTAATAATATTTTTTTAATTTCATCATTACTATTTACAAAATGAATATTATCTTTTAAAACTTCAGGTTTTTTCAATCCATTGATAGCTAAATCATTACATATTATATTACATTCACAACTCATAGCTTCTAAAAGTTTATTTTTTACACCTGTTCCTGTTTGCATAAGAATAAAATAGTACTCATACTTACATATCTCTTTTGCTATGTTTTCAACTTCTCCTATTATTACAACATGACTAAGTTGTTGATATCTTGAAGCTTCACCTCTTCCTACTATGTATAGTTTATAATCTAAGTCTAATTCATTTATAGTTTTATTCATATAAATTATTGCATCAATATTTGGTTGATAATCTAAATTTCCATGAAATACAAAACTATTTTTTATTTTTTCTTCATTGTATTTTTTATACTTTTCTGTGTCAACTCCATTGGTAATAATAAACTTTCTATCTGTATGAAACCCCTCAGCATCTCTATTAGTTACAGCATGTACCCACATAGAACTTTTGGATATTTTACCTTCTATTTGTTGAAAATAAAATTTTCTTAACTTTTCTTTTAAAGTATTACTAGGCATTGCTAATGATGAAGCATCTGTTGCACCTATTATAACTTTTTTATGAACTTTACAAATATTTAAAAAAGACAAATGAGCAGTATGTATTACATCGTACTTCTTAAAATCATATTTTTGATCAAGTTTTTTTATATCATTTTTATTTAATGAAGTTGAATATTCAAATTTTAATCTATTTATATTTTTCTTAATATTAGAACAATGTATAGATTCATAATATATATATTTAACATCAAAAAAATTATTAACTTTTTGAAAATCAGTACCTCTATATGTTATGAAATTATTACTAATACCACCACTAATAATTAGTATATCAAGATTATTTATTTTAGAAATATGTTTAATTAAATTATAATATATTTTAGTTATACCATCAAAATCTTCATCAAAAGGTGGAAAATCGAGTAAATATAATATTTTCATATATCTTCACCTAGTAATAATTTAACAGTATTTTTTACATCAAATTTTTCTTTATAGTAAGACTGATGTGATCTAAATATTTTTTGAGATTCATCTATATTACCCAATACTTTATTAATTAACCTAGATGCATAACTTACATCATCAGGAATATATAAAAACTCTTTTAATTTATCAGACATAATCTGCTTTGGACCACCTATATTTGGTGCTATACATATTAGTCCATTTGCTAAAGCTTCTACCACTACCATACCAAAGCTTTCATACTTAGATGAAACAAAAACTACATCAATATTATCAAAGACTTCTTCAGTATTCTTATTACCTAAAAATTCTACATTTGTTAATTTCTTAGCTTTATTAATAACTTTTTCTTTATAACTCTCACTATGCTCTGTAAAAGCTGAATCACCTATAAAATTAAGTTTTAAATTTTCATAATGAAGTTGCAATTCTTTAAATACATCAAGAGCAAAAAGTTGATTTTTTACATCTTGGAATCTACCAATAACTCCAATATTTATCAACTCGCTATTATTTTGTTGTATATTATAGTTGTTTAGATTTACTCCTAGATTCAATAAATATTTGTCATCATAGTCAACTTCATTTAAAAGCTCATTATTTACACAAAACAACTTAGCAGATTTTATTTTTAATAAATTTAGTTTTGTAAACCTAGGAATATCCCATAGTCCATGACAAATAAAAGAATGCTTGGATACATTCAAAAATGGTAACAATAAAAACTTTTTACCAAAATTTATATAGTTATGAATTGCTAAATCATATTCACCACTTAATTTAAAAAGATCCCATCTATTCTTAACTTCAATTATATGCACACTTGAATCTATATGTTTAGAAAACACCCCTTTTTGAGGAATAACTAAAGTAATCGAAAAATCTTTTTTTACATTTGATAAATAATTTATAACATTAATAAAACTTGTTTCTCCACCACCAAGTTCTGTTGTATAATATGCAGTTAATAGTATTTTCATTATTTCTTTAATTCAAAGTATAATATTTCATCTGTCTTATATATAGCTTTTATAAAACCGCTACTAACTTTATTTGTACTACTACTCCATGCATGATAAACTTTAGGAATACCGAGATGACAAAGTTTTTTCCCAGATTCTCTTATCTTATCAGATATATATTCTTCTGTATAGTACAATTTTAGAGCTTCATTAAAACACCCTACATCTTTAAAAAGTTGAGTATTTACCATCATAAAAGCATCACATATAACTTCCACTTCTCTGTCACTTTTTCTATCCCAATCTGGCATAGCATAATCTTCATAAGCTTTTTTATTTAGAAACTTTCTTTTTCTGCTACCTCTTATTTTATTTAATTCAACTGTAAGTTCCATTGTTGAAGTTTGTGTAACTTCTTTGCTTTTTTCATCTATTATACATCCCTCAACAGCTCCAACTTCACTATTAGCTTCTAAAAAGTTATACATCATCTTAACTGAGTTGTCTACTAAGTAAGCATCAGAATTTAGAATTAATGAATACTTACCTTTAGCTTTATGGACAGCATCATTGAAACCACCTGAAAAATATCTATTTACAGGGTTTTCGATAAGTACTATTTTATCCCCAAACTCTTTTTTAAAAACTTCACCACTTCCATCACTAGAACCATTTTCTACAACTATCACTTCAAAATCGATATCTTTAGTATATTCAAATACACTTTTAATACACTTTGTTGTTAAATCTGCTGTATTATAATTTACTATACATACTGATACATCCATTTACTTTACTCCTTATTCTACTAAAAACTTACAATTACTACTAACATCTACAAAATCTTGAAAATAATTCTCATCAATTTTCTGATTTAGTCCAATTTTAAATGTACTATAATTTGTATAAAAAATATCATAATGATTTAAAGGGTGTTTTAGCTCTTCACCTTTTTCTTTATATTTGTTATAATTTATTTCATCATAATCATATCTAATATACCCATCTTCCGACATTAATAATTCTCTTAAAAAAAGCCAAAAATCTTTATTAAAATTTTCTTCACATGCATAGATAGGTTCCACAAAATCTAAACTACACTGCTCATTAAACTCATCACAGTTGATGATGTTTAGCACTTGTGATGTAAGTAAATAATCAACATTTATTTTTTGATTTGTATAAAACTTTAATTCTTCATCAACCTTCATCACTGAAAAAGGAAATGATATAGAAAAGTATTTATCCTCTGTAAAATACAACAATCTTTTTGTTTTATCTATTCTTAAAACCATTAATCCAGTTTGAGTCTTTTCCTTAGCTTCATCATAATCACTCATATAGTTTATAGATTTCATAAGTATTTCAATGATATCTATTTTTTGTCTAACTACTGTAAAAAAATCTTTTACAGCAAGCTCATCAAGAACAAACTTATACTCTTTCATCTTCACAATACTCTTTGTTTTTATTTATAAATTCTAAAATTTGTTCTTTATCAAAAGTATTGTCAAGTATCTCGAATATCATTTTTTCTAATTTTTTACGGCATTTTGAACCTATTTGTTCGGTATTGAATATTTTTGCTAAAAAATCTTTATATGATATTCCTGAATCCTCTTTATACTCAATAATTGTTTTTTTAATATTCTGTTTTTCTTCAAAGCTTGGTTCAGTTGTCAATATATATTTTTTATCATTGATAATTTTAAGGCCTTTTTGTAATTCTAAAATCTTTTCATTATCTTTTGTCAATAGATATGATTGAATAAATGATCTTGTTAGCATAGTGTAGAGAGTATTTCTGTATTGTAAATCATTTTTTATTTTGTTAGTTATACAAATAACAAATGGAAACTCTAGTCCTTTTACATTATTTCTATTGCTCATAAAGATAGTATTTGGCATTTTTATTTTACTATCGTACCCTTTATTTGTTTCCCACTCAAAATCTCTTACAATTTTATTTGATAATCTATTTGCCATTTCATATATATATTTATCATTATCTAAAAAGATGATCGCTATATCATCAGGTTCTACTGTTGAATTTATTTCTTTAATATTTTTGATGATAGTAAGTACTTTATTTTCTATTGAATTATCAACATATTCACATACTATACTTTCAAAATCTTCTAGCTCAAGATCTTCAAATCTTCTTATAGGTTCTCGAGAAAGAAAAATATCTTTATCACTTTTATTTACAATATATCCACAAGCATCCCACTCTTCATTTGTAAGCCAATTTAGTTTTGTATTTTCAAAAAGCCCCATCCCTGTACCATGTGCAAACATTAGTGTTCTAGGGTCTGTTCTATAACATCTATTAAGTATAAAATCAATATTTACAATCTTTTTATTTAAATCATGTTCAAATATATCTTGAAATATATCTCCTGCTATGTATATATTTTTAGCTGTTACTAAAGTACATAGTTCAAAAAATGATTCTGGAAAATCTTGACTCTCATCTATTAGTATATAATCAAAAGTAGGTTTTATTTCAGGTAGTTTTTTTAATTCTTCTATTGCATTTTTACATGCCTTATCGAAACTCATACTATGACTCCAACTAAAAAAATCCAAATCATAAATACCACATATATATCTATATACACCAGAATCTATATCTTTTCCTGAACCCCATGCATTAGTTACCCATAAGACTTCATTCCATTTTATCTGTTTTTCTACTTTCATAAAGTTGAAAAATTCTGGTATTCTTTTTTTAAGAGTTGATGCCAATATTTTATTATGGCATGTAAAAAATATTTTATTTTTTTCTGATTCTAAATATAGTTCTTTTATTTTGTGTAGTAAAAGTTCCGTTTTTCCCGTACCTGAAAGTCCTTGTATCTTTATAACTTTTTGGTTTAATTTTTTGTAGATAAATCTAGTTTGTTCTGCATCAAAAAGTACTATTTTATTTTTTACTTTTTCAAGTAGTGTTTCAGGTTCAGCAACACCTATTTGACTTATATTATTTATACTTCCTGTTAAAAGAGATATTAAAAGTTCACATTTTCTTTGCTTTTGTTTATCAGATATTTGATGACTCTTGATTATATTCTCAATATCAAATCCATCTTCTACTACTAAATCTTTCACTAAAGCATCTTTTTTCCAGTTTCTTGGTCTTTGTATGAAGTCTTTATATTCAAACTTATCTGACAATGATGCAAGATCTTCTAAAAAATCCTCATAATAGTTTTGAAACTCTTCTTCATCATTTTTTAAATCAATCACAAGTATAGTATGCTTAGGTATAAGTAGCACTACAGCATTGTTTTCATATGAATATTTATATTCTTTTTTACCTAAAGGTTTATTGATAAGATATACATTTTCTTTATACTTATCAATATACTTATTTAATTGAGCTATCAACTCTTTATTGGTATCTGTTTCTTCTATTTGATTAAAAAATAAATTGTTCATATCTCTTTTTCCTCTTTCTACTGCTTTGACTTTTTAACTTTAAAAACAAACTGGTACCCTATAAGATTTCTAAACTTTTTACAATACCATTTATAAATACCATTATTTAATAATCCTAAAACTTTAAATATATTTGTTACATGCAAAGCTCTAACTTTAGGTATAAAAAAAAGTGGTGAGATATCACTTACATTATACCCCTCATCAACGACCACATATCCCACATCAACTAAATCTTGTTCAAATCCATCTATACTAAAAAATCTTAAATGAGTATTATCAAAAAGTCCATACTCTTCATACTTCCAAATGCCTTTAAGAAGTTTCAATCTGCTACTCCAATGAGCTACATTTACAGTAGATATTATCAATACACCATCATCAGCAAGCCAATTTTTGAGTTTATTTAAAACATTATTTGGGTAAGCGATATGTTCTATAACTTGTGACATAAATATAACATCAAATTTTTGAGTTTCTTTTACAAAATTATTAAGATTCATTTGAAGGGATTCATTATCAATTCCACCACTTAATACTTCATCGCATTTCTCTTTTGCAAGTTGTGCTTGAGCATCATTGTACTCTACACCATATACAAAACAGTTTTTTTCTTTTTTAAGATACTCACTCATAAAACCTGTAGCACATCCTATCTCTAATACTCGTGAATTATCTGGTATCATATTTATTTGTATTTTATCTATATTATTATCATCCAATAAACATGGTTCAAAGTGTTGGTTATCGTATTTAATCATTTAAAAATTCCTCAAAAAAACTATTCGCTTCTACAAAATATTTACCATTATAGTGACTATAATAATTAGCATAATAATTATCTAAACTATTTAAAACATTTTCTATACACTTGTATAAAGAATCCTCATCATTCTCACAAAATAATTTATTATCAAGAATAATGTCACTAGCCTTAGCACCTTTAGTTGTTAAAAATAAAGTTTTACAAAAATAACAATCAGCCAATATATTTGGTAAACCTTCATTTCTAGTAGGGAGTACCACTAGAGAAGCTTTTAATATTTCTTTATAATAGTCTTTCCCATTTCTCTCATTTTGAAAAGATACTCTTGTTTTTAAAATATCACTTTCTTGAACTTTTTTAAAAAGATTATTGTAATATTCTTGTTCAACAACTTTTCCAACTATTTTAAGATTAAATTCGTTATTTATTTTTCTACTCATTATTAATCTTTCAAATACTTCAATAAGTCTATCAAGTCCCTTTGCATGATTTATTCTACCTATATATAAAATTGTCTTTTCTTTTTTTATATTGGTACTTAATTCTTTAATAATATCCAAATTTTTTTGAGGTAATCCTAGACTATACTGTAAAGTTTTTTTAGTTGAATAAAAATCTAAAAGTTTTTTATTTTCTACAATAATTTTATATGCTAACAAAGAAGTAAGTTTCTTTTTTACTTGCTGTCTTATCCAATAAGGTGAGAATCTAGTATATTTTTTTATTATCATACTATCAGTTTTAATTATTGGTTTTACATCTAATATCCTAAGAAATAACAGTAAAAAATTTATATATTTATATGATGGATATATCCAAACATATTTATATATACTTCTATTTTTAAATATATATAAATATAAATTAATTGACTCCATATGATTTTCATCTATGGGTATGATTTTAAAATTATCTTTTTTTAGATTTTCGTGAATATTTGAAGACAAAGTTAAAAAATCAACTTCGTATCCTTTTGATATAGCACTATCAATAAAGTACCCAATATTTTTATTGAGATAATTTTTATAAAACTCATAATGAATTATTAGTATTTTATTTTTCATAAATACTCCAAATAACAAATAACCAACTCATTACATATATAGATATGCTTATCATAACAGCAGCAGAACCTATATCTTTAGCTTTTTTAGCAAGTTTATTGTATTTAACTGTTATCATATCCACTACTGTTTCTATAGCACTATTTATTAATTCTATTAAAAGAACTAGTAAAGATGCTACTATAATTATGAAGTTTAAATTTGTATTTAAATCTAAAAACCATAAAACAATTAAAGTAATTGCAAATAAAAATAACTCCAATTTAAAGGATGATTCTGTTTTTAAAGCAATCAAGAAGCCATCAATTGCATATTTTGTATTTTTAAATAAGTTATATTTAGGACTATTCTTCATCTAATATTTATCCGTCAAAATTACTTTTATATTATCTAATCTTTTATATTTTTCTATTTTCTTAGTATCATTAACTGTAAAAATAAATACAGGAATATTTGTAAACTTATCAAATAACTGTCCATACTGATTTTGATCTACAGAAAAACCTGAAAAGTTTTGATTTAATACATAAGATATTTTAAATCTGTACTCTCTATATAATTTTTTTAAACTACTCTCATTATCTCCAAATGAATAAAGTGAAATTGTAAAAAAGCCATTCTTAGTATATCTTTTTAAATGCCTTGAACTTTGAGATTCTAAAACAATCTTATTCTTTATATTGTATTTATCAGATAAAAATACTAATTTTTCAAAAGCTTTTTGTTGTTCATCTATACTTAAAAATTCTAATCTATGAAAATCCAGCCAAAAATAAGTATCTTCATTTGAAAATCTTTTTAATACATCTTCTAGTACTAAATTATCTTCTTTTAATGTATCCTTATTATTTCTTGTAATCACAAATCTATTATACTGTTCAGAATAAAAAATATCTATTTCTACACCTCCCACTTCCTTTAAAATAGCTTTTTCTATACTATCTATGGAGTTGGTTCGGTGTGCCCATATTTTACTTTTTGTCTTAATAATACTATTATAATCAATAAAATAAAAATAAATATTTAGACTTAAAATACTTACTACTCCTAATAACATCATTGATAAGAATATCTTTAATAGTTTATTCAAAATCTAACTCCTTATTTATTCTTAATTCATCTATTAATTTTATTTGATTATCATCTAGTCCAACTTTTGAGCCCATAAACACTTTTTCATCTTTTGAAACAGAAAAAAAGCCATCAGTACTTTTTGCTTTTGGATTTATATAAAAAGAAGCGATAGGTCTACCTTTATAATTAGTGTCCAAAATATCATAACCACTATATTCGCTAATATTGTCAACTTTTATGTTGTTATTATTTTTCAAATAACTTATTAATGTCATAGGAATGTCCACTAAACTTGTAGTTTTCTTATTAGTTAAAGCCTTATTATCTGAAGGTAAATGAATCCATAAGAAACTATTTAATTGATATGTGTTTAATGCTGACGCATGAGTATATTTACCTGTTTCAAAAAATTCTTCACCATGATCTCCAAAAACTATAAATATAGTATTTTCCCATTGATTAGTCTCTTTTAAAGTCTCAATTAACTGTTTTAAATAGATATCCAAATTCTTAACACTGTTTTGATATCTATTAAATATATTTTTAGCTTTTTCTTTTAAATTTGGATCAAAATAATCAATTTTGTCTTTGTAGTATGGTACTATTGGATTCTTCACTAAATTTTCATCAAATGAATAATCAAAATGTGTAGTATTTGTAGTAATTAAAAAAAATTTTGACTTATCATTTTCTATCAAATCTTTTTGAATGTTGCTAACTATTGTTTGATCCCTTTGATACATTTCACCATTTCTAATAATATTAAAACTATCAAAATCTTTTTTCTTTATCCATTTATCTAACTCACCATAACTTAACTTATCAGAGCTATAAAAATATTTTTCATAATTTAGCTGTGAAGCCATACTTATTAGAGTAGGTTTAGTGTCATTTATAGTTTGCCAGTAATAATTTGGATATAGTCCATAAAGTGTTGAAAATAAACCAAAATATGTTCCATTGCTTGTAGAGTAATTATTTTTAAAGTATGTCCCATTTTGCTTTGATAGATAGTTCATATTTTTATACATATCAGATCTTAAACTTTCTGCCATAATCAAAATAATATTAGGTAGTTTTTCATTGATGATTAATACTTGAAGTTCTTTACTATTATCAAACTTTTCTTCTTTTACATTATAATAAAAATCAGAACTTGAATAACTAGGTCTATAAATAATTGAATCACTTAATATACTATAGATACTATTTGGAGTATCTTTTACTTTTTTATATGCATATATTTGATCGGCAAGTAGGAAAACACTAAAAAATACAAATAAATAAACAAACTTAACACTTTTTTTAAAATTAGCTGTTTTTGTATTTATATAATATAAAACAATATATGTAACTAATACTGTCCCTAGTAAAATATAAGCAGACTCCTCTAATTGTACTTTGTCTAATCCACTTGTTTCAATAAAATTATCTAAACCATTAATAACTAGTACATTTATATAATCTATTCCTAAAGTAAATCCAAAAAGAGTATAAATATATGCATAAACTAAATAATAAACTAAAAAAATTGATATAACTAAAACATAAAGTTTTGTGTTTATAAATTTTTGCATTATTAACAATATCCCATATATATATATGAAACTTATTACAAATACAATCATTTGTTTAAAAAAACCTATATCTAATTCTATCATTTGACTTGTAAGAAACAATGACAATAGTGCAAAAATAATTGCTATAAATACTGTTGAATAATAAATAGAAATTCTATAATTAATTATTTTTTGCACTTTTCAGCTCCTTATTAGCCAATACAATAGCAACTAAAGCTATTATAATATTTATAAACAATGTTGTTAACACAGCCCCAAAACTTCCATAAATATCTATTAAATACAAATTCAATAAAAAATTAGTTATTGCTCCAAACATCATCAGATATAAATAAACTGTTTGTTTATTTGCAATTACTAAAACTCTATAATATAATGAAAATAAAGCTGTAAAAAACATACCCACTATAATCCATGTGAAAATATATCCAGAATAAATATATTGTTCTCCAAAAACTAATCCAAACATATACTCACCTATAATGTATGAGATAATAAATAATATACTATAAACTAATAATAAAATAAAACTTACTTGTTTCAGTCTTCTAAATAATAGTTCTTTAGATTCTTGATACATTTTTATCATTTTAGGATAAAACACTATTATAAATTGTACCCACAATATTTCTAATACTTGATCAGCCATAGAAAACCCTAGACTATACTCAGCAGCAGCTTCAAGTCCTACCATCTTTTCTATCATAATAGTATCTATACGATAATAAAGTAAATAAAAAAAACTACCCATAAAAAGAGGAAAAGCATCTTTTAAAAGTTCTTTTATTTTTATCCACTTTACACTTTGAAAGCTATAAACCACTTTAAAATCTATCCCTACAAACTTATAGTATAGATACATACTACTAAGAGCTGTAAAAAAGAGTGCTATAAAAAGTGATTCTACTGTTTGAAACATATACACAAAAGATGATTGAAGCACTAAATTTATTACAGCTACATATATCATGATTTTAGAGTATATTCCAAACTGTTCAAAAGATTCCATTAATACTTTTGGAAGTGCAGATAATACTCCGAATATCATATTTACTATTATAATAGTCATGATAACTTTATGTTCAAAATATCCTAATATATATGCTGTTATAGTAAATAAAAAGACACTTACACTAAGTGTAATAAGCTTTGTATTTACATAAATATGATAATGCTCTTTATAGTTATCTTTCTCTTTTACTATATTTCTTTGAGTAATACCATGAGTTGAAAAATCTGCCATCATACTAAAGTAAGTACTAAGAGAAGTTAAAACAGCTATAAGTCCAAAATCTTCTTTTGTTAATAATCTAACTATAATAATCTTTAAAGCAAAACCTATAAGTACTGTTATAATCTTTGCAGATGTAGTTTTACCTACATCTTTTACAAACTTTGACTTACCTAGTTGTTTTGCTTTTGTTATCAATCTTTTACCTTGATACTTCTATTAATTTTTCAGATATAAACTTTACATCATCCATATTCATCTCAAGATGAAGTGGTAAACTTAATATTCTATTTGAATAGTACTGCACATTTTTAAGTAGTTCCCCTTTATATGGCGGATATTCCATATTATCTCTATAGTGTACACCTGGGAAAATACCATTTTGTGTAAGAAACTCTATAACTTCTTCTCTATTTTCTACTAGCACTTGAAATACATGTCTTGAAGTTCCATCATTGTGTTTTATATACTGTATCTTTCCATCAAGATTTTTGATATATTCATCTGCTATTTTTTTTCTATAGTTATTATCTTCATCTAGATACTTTAATGCTACCAGTCCAAGCGAAGCCATGATTGAATTACCATGATACTTATAGCCTACTTCTGCTACATTATAGTCCCACTTATAAGACCCTTGATTTGATCTTTGGAAAGTATCTTTATTTATCCCTAGCCAACTTAACTGTCTCGCTTTTTTATCTAAAGTGTCATCATTAAAGCATATCATACCACCATCAGCAGTTGGAAGATTTTTAACTGCCTGAAATGAAAACACAGTAACATCCACATCAAAACCAACATGACGACTATCTATTTTACTTCCTGCCATATGTGCAGCATCTAATATAATTTTCAAATTATTATCTCTTGCTATTTTTATAATTTCTAATAGATTTGCACTATTTCCACCCAAACCTACAAACATAATCGCTTTTGTTTTATTTGTAATTTTACTTTTAACTTCTTGAGGATTCAAACATAATGATTCATCAATATCAGCAAAAACAGGAGTTAAATTTTCATATTTAATGGCATGGTTTGTTGATACAAAAGTAAATGATGTAGATATAATCTCATCACCATCTTGCCACTTATATTCTTCTTTTAAAAGTTTTACAGCCATATGTAGTCCAGATGTAGCACTATTTATAAAGTGAGCATTTGAAAGTCCTGTATATTCTTTCCAAGCATCTTCAAACTCTACAGTTTTAAATCCCATGCCAGTCCATCCAATATCAAGACACTCTTTCATTTGTTCTAAACACTCATTTATTCTATAATGTGGTTTTAATACTTGTATTTTTTTCATTTTATATATTTTCCTTTTTATATTTTTCTATATACCAATTAATAGTTTTTAAAATCCCACTTTCAAAATTCTCTTCAGCTTTCCATCCAAGTTTATTTTCTAGCTTTGAAGCATCTATTGCATATCTTCTATCATGACCAGCTCTATCCTCTACATATGTTATCAATTCTTTATAAGAAGTTAATTGTAAAGAAGAGTTTTGATAACTCATAGGTTTTACTTCATCTAGTATTTCACATATTTTATTTGCTATATAGTTATTGTCTCTTTCATTTCTTCCACCTATGTTATATGTTTCTCCAGCTATTCCGTCATGATAAACTAAATCTATCCCTTTACAATGATCTAATACATAAAGCCAATCTCTGATATTTTTACCATCTCCATAAATGGGAATTACTTCACAAGTTAATGCTTTTCTGATAATAGTAGGTATGAGTTTTTCATCATGTTGTTTAGGTCCATAGTTATTTGAACAGTTTGTTATAACCGTGTTCATTCCATATGTTTCTCGATAAGATCTTACTATCATATCACTAGAAGCTTTAGACGCACTATATGGAGAGTTAGGTGCATAAGGAGTTGATTCAGTAAATAAATCTGTTTCATTTAATGTACCATATACTTCATCAGTTGAAATATGATGAAATCTACAATCTTCGTAATTAGCTTTATAACTAAATGGTTTCTCCATCCAGTATGCTCTTGCTACATCTAAAAGTGTAAATGTACCATTTACATTTGTTTCTACAAATATTCCAGGGTTTTTGATACTGTTATCTACATGGCTTTCAGCTGCAAAGTGAACAACACCTTGTATGTCATACTCTTTAAATATAAACTCAACTAATTCACGATTACAAATATCGCCTTTGATAAACCTATATCTAGGATTTGATTCGCACTCTTTTAGGTTTTCTAAATCTCCAGCATAAGTTAGTATGTCTAGGTTTACTATATTGTAGTTTTCATATTTTTCTAAAAAATATGGTACAAAATTACTCCCTATAAATCCTGCACAGCCTGTAAGTAAAATATTATTCATATAAATCGACTCCATATTCAAATAAATCATTTGTATCTTTTAGTAATGGCTGTACTTTGTCTTTATCAGATAGATTTAATTCATCTTTGTTTAAAATCCAATCAATATTTAGATCAATATCATCAGAAGCAATCCCTCTATCATTTTGTGGGCTATAGTAGTTATCTACTTTATATGCAAAAGTTGTATCATCTTCAAGGACTACAAAGCCATGAGCAAAACCTCTAGGAACTAATAGTTGTTTTTTATTGTCACTTGTAAGCTTTACAGCTACATGTTGTCCAAAAGTAGGAGAATTTTTTCTAATATCAACAGCCACATCTAAGACACTACCTTGTATCACTCTTACAAGTTTTGTTTGTGCTGCAGGTGCTAATTGATAATGCAACCCTCTTAAAACCCCTTTAGAAGATTTAGATTCATTATCTTGACAAAAATCCATTTTGTATCCTAGAAACTCTTCAAGTTTATCTTGCCTAAAAGTTTCTACAAAGTATCCCCTACTATCTCCATGTATTATAGGTTCACAAATAACTACATCTGAAATATCCGTTCGTGTAAACTTCATTAAAATTTTCTTCCTTTTTTTGCTCTACTAATAAGGTATTGTCCATATTTGTTTTTTTTCAATGGTTCTGCCAAAACAAGAAGTTCTTCTTTTGAAATATATCCCATCTCATAAGCTATCTCTTCTAAACAAGCGATTTTTAAACTTTGTCTTTTTTCAATAACTTCTATAAAATTACTAGCTTCAAGTAGTGACTCGTGCGTACCTGTATCTAACCATGCAAATCCCCTACCAAATAACTCAACATTTAACCTATCTTGATTTAAATATTCTTCCATTACTGATGTGATCTCAAGCTCACCACGATTGGATGGTTTAACATCTTTTGCTATTTGTACAACTTCTTTAGTAAAGAAATATAGTCCAACCAAAGCATAATCACTTTTTGGATTTTCGGGCTTTTCTTCTATACTTAGTACATTTTTATATTCATCAAATTCAACTACTCCATATCGTTGTGGATCATTTACTTGATAACCAAATACTACTGATTTATTATATTTTTTAACTGTATCAATACTTTCTTTTAATAAATTAGAAAATCCTTGACCATAAAAAATATTATCACCAAGTATCAAACAAACATCATCATTACCAATAAAATTTTCTCCAATAATAAATGACTGTGCAAGACCATCTGGCGAAGGCTGAACTTCATACGATATATTTATACCTAATTCTTCTCCATTACCTAACAGCTCTTCAAATCTTGGTAAATCATAAGGGGTAGATATAATAAGAATATCTTTAATTCCTGCCAACATTAATACAGAAAGAGGATAATAAATCATAGGTTTATCATATATTGGGACTAATTGCTTACTTATTCCTCTTGTTATAGGATACAACCGTGTGCCTGATCCTCCTGCTAAAACTATACCTTTCATTTATTGTTCCTTTCTTTGATAATCATCATCAAGTCTAACAATATCATCTTCGCCAGTATATTCACCTACTTGTGCTTCTATAAGTACGACAGATATTTTACCTTGATTTTCTAGTCTATGAATTTCACCCATTTTTATATATGTAGATTCATTTGGTCGCACGAGCTTTGTACTTTCTCCAACTGTTACGGTTGCTGTTCCTGACACTACTATCCAATGTTCACTTCTATGGAAATGTTTTTGTAAAGATAATCTTTTACCTGCTTTTACTTCTATTCGTTTTATTTTATAACCGGGAGTATCTTCTAAAACTGTATATGTTCCCCATGGTCTATGTACTGTTGAATGTTCAGTTGTTAATTTTGAATTCTGAATTTTTAAATCACTTACTATATCTTTTACTTTTTGAGTTGAACCTTTTTTTGAGATTAAGAGGGCATCATCTGTATCTACAATTATTAAATCTTCTACATCAATAGTTGCTACTTTTTTATTTGATATTATTAAATTGTTATTATTGTCATTTTGTAACTCTTCACTTAGAGCATCAAAGCTACCTACATCACTCCAATCTATATCTGAAGGTATTACTTTTACTTTATTCGATTTTTCCATCACGGCATAATCTATAGAATCTTCTGGAATGTTTTCCATATCATCATGTTTGATTCTTATAAGAGTGTCTTGATCAGCATTTTTAAATGCTTCTAATGAAGCTTCATAAATAGCAGGTGAGTATTTTTGAAGTTCCTCTAAAAAAACACCTGATTTAAATAAAAACATACCGCTATTCCAATAGTAATTTCCAGCATCTAAATAGCTTTGTGCAGTAGATAGATTTGGTTTTTCATGAAAAGCTTTTGCTACATATTCACCTTGTAATTCTATGTATCCAAAGCCAGTTTCGGGACATGTTGGTGTTATACCAAATGTTACTAAATTATCTTCTGTTGCTAACTCTTTTGCTTGATTTAGTACTTTTTCATATTCTGATTCATTTTTTATTAGATGATCAGATGGAGTAACTAGTACTAACTCTTGTGGGTCAAGTGATAAACAAGCTAAAGTAATAGCAGGAGCGGTATTCCTCCCTACTGGTTCTAATAAGTATTTATTATTTATTTCATTTAATTCCTCAAGTTGGTCAACAGAAAGAAAGTATTGCTCCGCATTTGATACTATAAATTGACTATCACATACCTTTGAGTTTCTTTCAACTGTAAGTTGAAATAGTGATTTATCATCAAATAGTTTTACAAATTGTTTTGGCATAAGTGTTCGGCTGATTGGCCATAGTCTTGTCCCATTTCCTCCGCATAAGATTATGTTTGTCATATATTTTCTCCATTATAGCCATTTGGATTATTACTCTGCCAATTCCAAGAGTCTTTACACATAGTTTCCAAATCTCTTGTAGCTTGCCAGTCTAATACCTCTTTTGCACAACTTGCATCTGCATAACAAACTGCGATATCCCCTGCTCTTTTAGGCACTATTTTGTATGGCACTTTTTTAGCACTTGCTTTTTCAAATGCTTTTATCATATCTAGTACACTATAGCCATTTCCTGTACCTATGTTTGTGATTAGTGGATTGTGGGTTGTGCCTTGTGAGTTAAGATAGTCAATCGCTTTTACATGAGCAGTTGCTAGATCTGTTACATGGATATAGTCTCGTACACCTGTGCCATCTTTTGTGTCGTAATCATCGCCAAATACACTTAAAAACTCTCTTTTTCCTACTGCTGTTTGAGCTATGAAAGGCATAAGGTTATTTGGTACACCGTTTGGGTCTTCTCCTATTATGCCACTTTCGTGTGCACCTACTGGATTGAAGTATCGTAAAATGGCTATCTTGAAAGAGTTGTTTGATATATATAAATCTTTTAGTATTCTTTCTATCATATATTTACTAGTACCATAAGGGTTTGTAGTTGCACCTATAGGAAAATCTTCTTTTATAGGTGTAGTTTTAGGGTCACCATAAACTGTAGCCGAACTTGAAAAAACTATCTTTTTACAATCAAACTCTTCCATCACTTCAAGAAGTCTTAGGGTTCCTACTATATTGTTATCATAGTAGTCAAGTGGGTTTTGTACAGACTTACCTACTGCTTTGAGTCCTGCAAAGTGAATCACAGAGTCTATTTGATGGTTTGTAAATACTTTTTTTAAAGTATCTGTATCTCTTATATCACCATGTATAAACGAGATGGTTTGACCTACTATTTTTTCAACTCTTTTAATAGACTCAACAGATGAATTAGATAGGTTATCATATACTATAAAATCATAGCTTGCTTTAGCAAGTTCAACTAAAGTATGACTTCCTATATATCCAGCTCCTCCAGTGATAAGAATAGACATTAGTTTTTAGCCTTATTCAGATAAAACTCTTTATACCACTTCACAAACTGTTCAATACCATCTTTTAAATCAGTATCAGGCTTATATCCAAAGTCATTCATCAGTCCACTTACATCTGCATAGGTTGAAACTACATCACCATCTTGCATAGGCATGAAGTTTTTTTCTGCTTTTTTCCCTATACTGTTTTCGATTGTTTCTATAAACTCCATCAAACTCACTGGAGCGTTGTTTCCTATGTTGTACACTTTGTACGGTGTAGTAGATGGTTGGTCGTTTAGAACTTTGATTATTCCATCTACGATGTCATCTATGTAGGTAAAATCTCTGCTCATCTCTCCGTTGTTAAATACTTTTATGGGTCTGTCTTCTGTGATGGCACTAGTAAAAAGCATCGGTGCCATGTCTGGTCTGCCCCATGGTCCATATACTGTAAAAAAGCGTAGTCCTGTCGTTTTGATACCATAAAGGTGGCTATAAGTATGTGCCATGAGTTCGTTTGATTTTTTCGTTGCTGCGTAGAGTGATACTGGGGTATCTGTCATATCTGTAGTTTTGAATGGTTGGGATGTGTTTGTACCGTATACACTTGAACTACTTGCATAGGCTAGATTTTTTACACCATAGTTTCGGCACGCTTCAAGGATATTCATGAAGCCTACTACATTTGACTGGATATACGCATGTGGATTTTCTATAGAGTAGCGTACACCTGCTTGAGCTGCCAAATTCACTACTGAGTCGAATTTTTCTACCTCAAAGATATGATTGATAGCTTCTGTGTCTTCTAAGTTTGCTTTATAGAACTTATGCAATGGGAATTT
>Ga0193962_1000263_pt1 | contig 24021 bp, 24 predicted proteins | sample FB_5_MG_FD_140335 | JGI IMG/M metagenome (GOLD analysis project Ga0193962, IMG submission 140335) | Microbial mat bacterial communities from the Broadkill River, Lewes, Delaware, United States - FB_5_MG | ecosystem: Environmental > Aquatic > Freshwater > River > Microbial mats | place: USA... | reverse complement strand
CTAGAATACGCCGTGCTATACGACACAACATTGTCGGTTAAGGCGTCATTACAGGAGGTTATCGAAACCCTCTTTATCACCTTCGGCCTCGTGGTATTAGTCACTTTCCTATTTTTAGCCGATTGGCGTGCAACCCTTATTCCATCAGCGACTATCCCTGTATCACTGATTGCGACTTTTGCAGTGCTGTCCGTACTAGGGTTTAGCATCAATACAATCTCGCTATTCGCTTTAATTCTAGCAATCGGCATCGTTGTGGATGACGCTATAGTCGTCGTCGAAAACGTGAAACGGCACATGCAGGAAGGACTATCCGCCAAAGAAGCAACCGCCGTGTCGATGAAAGAGGTCATCGGTCCTGTTATTGCGACAACGTTAGTGCTACTTGCCGTATTCGTACCCGTTGCTTTTATGCCGGGCATTACCGGTAAACTGTATACAGAATTCGCAGTCACAATCTCTGTTGCCGTTTGTTTCTCATCCCTTAATGCGCTAACACTCTCGCCGGCGCTATGTGCGTTATTACTAAAACCCGCGTCTGAACCGAGTGGTTTATTTAAGAAGTTTGATCAACTGGTCAATTGGACACGCCTTGGCTATGTCAACAAAGTCGCCTTTCTTAATCGTCATCTCCTACTGAGCATGGGGCTGTTGGTAGCGATGGGCGGTGGTGTTTATCACATGTTCAGTACCACACCGACTGGTTTTTTACCCTACGAAGACAACGGCGCGTTTTTTATAAACGTGCAATTGCCGGATGGGGCATCTCTGAATCGTACCGATGAAATTGTTGCCCAGATTGATAACATTCTTTCGGAGCAACCCGGCGTAGAAAACAGAATTGGCATCAAAGGTTTTAGTATCCTCGGAGGTGCAGCACCTAACGCGGCGTTAGCAATACCGGTCCTAACACACTGGGATGAGCGTAAAGCCCCAGAGTTAGCTTGGTATAAAATCTTGGGGCAACTTAATGAAAAACTAGCCGCCATCCCAGGTGCCAACATAATGGCCTTCCCCACTCCGCCGATTCCGGGATTGGGTAATGCTGCGGGTCTAGAAGCTAATATTCTTGATCTGAAAAACGGTTCCCCTCAGGAACTTGCACAAGCGGTCAATGCCCTCATATTCGCGGCCAATCAACAAGCGGAGTTTAGCCGTGTTTACTCTACTTATTCAGCCAATGTGCCGCAATTAGAGCTTATTGTAGATCGTGATAAGGCCCTTGCATTAGGGGTTTCGATGAGCGACCTATTCAGTACGCTTCAGGCGCAGTTAGGTACTCAGTATGTAAATGATTTCAACATATTGGGACGTAACTACCGCGTCATGATTCAGGCTGATTCTGAATTTAGGGACAATGTTGAAGATCTGAACGGTCTCAATGTCAAAAGCAACCAAGGTTACTTCATACCTGTCAGTGCCCTGATTGAAGTAAAACCCGTGCTTGGCCCACAAACACTAACACGCTACAACCAATCTCGTTCCGCGGCGGTTACCGCCATGTTAGGAGAAAGCATTTCAAGTGGTGAAGGCATCCAGCTGTTAGAACAGCTCGCCCTTGAAACACTACCCGATGGTTACATCTTAGAGTGGACGGGAAGTACACAACAAGAACAAGCGGCTGGCGGCTATGTCATTATCATCATGTCTTTAGCTATCCTATTCGCTTACTTGTTCTTGGTCGCTCAATACGAGAGCTGGACCATCCCAGTCGCTGTCATGCTATCCATTACAGTGGCATTATTGGGTGCAATTCTGCCTCTATGGTTGATCCCAGGTTTAACGAATAACCTCTATGCCCAGATAGGTATCGTCATGCTTATCGGTTTGGCCAGTAAATCCGCCATTCTTATTGTGGAATTTGCAAAACAGCTGAGGGAGCAAGGCAAGAGTATCATTGATGCAGCAAACGAAGCGGCTAACTTACGTTATCGCGCAGTATTGATGACTGCATTTTCGTTTATCTTGGGCGTACTTCCACTGGTAACCGCGAGTGGCGCGGGTGCAGCCAGTCGTATATCTATAGGCTTTGTCGTATTGGGAGGCATGCTATTCACCACGGTGATTGGTATTTTCTTTATCCCTGCACTATTTGTCGCCATGCAAACCTTACGTGAAAAGGTAAAGGGAACTCCAAAGCCTAATCCACCCGCTGTTGAATCCGAGAGCAACTAAACATGAAGAAACCGACAATCAGACTGATAGGATTAATTAGCACAGGGCTCTTCGTAACGGCGCTCAGCGGCTGTAATTCAACAGCGGAGATACCCGAATCGGCGGTCGTGTGTGAAGAACCAAGAGCACAAATGTGTACAATGGATTACCAACCAGCGTGTGGTTACTCCTCGCCTACGGAAGCCAATACCTATTCAAACACCTGCTCAGCGTGCAGTCACCCTGAGGTGAAATGGGTCTTGGAAGGCAGTTGCCAGTAGCCAAAGCATTATTAATAGTTCAAAGGCTTCTAACGGAAACGTTGGAAGCCTTATGACTCACTTACCCTAGCCGCTTCCCACCCCTGAATAGCCGCTTTACGTGTACTTCCCCAACGGAAGTTACCGATCTCCCCTGTTTCTCTTATGACTCGATGGCAAGGAATTAAAAAACCGATCTGATTGGAAGCAACTGCCGTACCCACGGCTCTGGAGGCTTTAGGTGACCCAATCATCGCCGCAAGCTGAGAGTAAGATACAAGCTGCCCCTCCTCTATTGTCAGTAAAGCTTCCCATACTTTTAGTTGAAAATTGGTGCCCTTCAAAACAAGATGCAAAGGCTGCTTATTATTGCCGGCTTGGAAAATCTGATCGATATACGCAGCCGCTCCCTTATCATCCCGCTGAAACGAAGCGCCGCTCCAACGCTCACGAAGCGTTTCTTCTACCTCAAATTGGGGACACTGACAAAATGCCATATGACAGACCCCCCGATCGGTCCACCCAATATAAGCCAGCCCAAAAGGCGAAGCCGCGTAGCCATGATGAATCAACAACCCCACTCCCAAAGACTTTATTTCACCGGGCGTCATCGCTTCACAACTAATCAGCAAATCATGTAAACGACTTGGACCCGATAAACCTAAGTCATGGGCGGTATCTAACACAGTTCGGGATTGAGTCAGCATCTGCTTTGCCCTCTGTTTCGTCAGAAACTGAACAAACCGTTTCGGTGAAACGCCTACCCAACGGCTGAACAGTCTCTGCAAATGATGCTCACTTATACCGACATTTTTAGCTAAATCAGACAGTGACGGTTGCTCCTCTGCATGCTCACACAAAAACGCTATCGCTTGTTCGATACGCAGATAATCGGCCGTACCTTCTGAAAAAGGGTTATCCATTTTGCACCTGGGTATTTATTAATCGTTTCAGTGAAAAGCCAGTAACAAAGGAGGTGCCGACCACAATCATGAGGGCACCAAGCAACGTATGCCAACCAACCTTTTCGTCTAGAAAAAGATATCCCCATAGCACCCCAAACACTGGGACGATAAACGTCACAGTTAGCGCCGATGGCGGTCCAATATCTTGAACCAAACGAAAATATAAGAGATAAGCGACACCGCTACATACAACGCCGAGAAGAAGAACAGCATAAGTAACTTCGACGGTTAATGCATGTGGAGCCGGAAAAAAAGGAATAATAGGCAAAAGCACGACTGTCGCCCCCCACATACTCCCGTGCGCATTATTAAAAGGCTCTACCGACTTTGCTTGTCGAGCGTAAGTCGTCGCTAAGCCGTAACAAGCAGCGGCCCCAAGCACCGCTAGAATTGGCAGCATGATACTAGGCTGCATGATAACGGGATCAAAGCCCAATAAGACCGCAACACCCAAAACACCCAGTAACAGTCCGAGCGCGCACTTAGCGCTCATCCATTGACGTTCCCATATTGAGACAAAGACGATCCCCCAAATTGGCGCAGTAGCATTCACAATAGACAAAATGGATGCGGGTAAATTGAGCGCAGCATAACAAAACAACAAAAATGGCAACGCCGAGTTTAAAGATCCCACAAAAAGGTAATGACGCCAGTTATCTTTAAGCTGAAATGATTTTTTGAAAAAAAGCGCAATCATCGATAAAAACAGGGCAGCCAAACCGACCCGCAATTCAGCTACCAGAGGCGCGCCTAAAACAGGAGAAGCTATTTTCATAAACAGAAAAGAACCTCCCCAGATAGCGGCCAATGTCACGAGCCTTAACATACTTTGCAGATCCATAAAAACGAACGCCCCAAATGAATAAAATGGCATAAAAGCGAAATCAACTCGAACCATTCTATGGCGCGCGTTGCAGTGGAACCACCCGTTTCTTGCTAAATTTACCCTAGAGGGAAATATTGCTTTACGGTTATACACTTTCACAACAAGATCTGTTCCTATCGACCGAAGCAGAGTAGCCTTAATCCTTAGCTTGACGCGAAGAGATGCTTCTATGAACGAAACAAAGATTGCAGAATCGATAGACTATTTGGCCAACATAGATCCTGATATTAAAGATGCATTGCCTAACGTAGGGCCGCCACCTCCTCGCATAAGACCGGTAGGATTCGAAACCTTTTTTACGACAATTGTTAGCCAACAGATATCAACCGCTGCGGCAAGCGCTATCATGGCTCGTGTACGCGCTCGCCTTCCCGCTTTAACAGCAGAAGCGGTACTTCTAACACCCCCTGAAGCACTTAGAGAGGATGGGCTATCTCATCGTAAAATTGAATATGCCAAAGGCTTAGCAAGCGCGATCACAGAGGGAACATTTGCAATCAATACCTTAGAGCAATTGGACGACCAAGCCGCGATCGATCAGATAACAGCGCTAAGAGGCTTTGGCCGTTGGAGCGCAGAGATATATCTAATGTTTTCTTTACAACGACAAGATATTTTTCCTGCCGACGATCTTGCTATACAAGTTGGACTACAAAAATTAAAAAAGCTCGATGAAAAACCTAGCGCGAAAACGGCTCGGCAACTCACAGAGCATTGGGCACCTCAACGCAGTACAGGCGCACTGTTTCTGTGGCATTATTATCATGGCGCGCCGAATTGAAGACCAAGATCAACAAAAGTAACAATACTAATATCAACCAAGTACAAGCGCTTCAATATGCTCTAAACTAGAATCAATGTTTATTTAGGAAACGTCCTTGAGCCTAAGCGAATTCAAGCGTCTGTTTCCATTGCTAATGGCAACGGTGGGATGGGACAAGAACGCCAGACATTTAGTACATATTTCTATCTACTTGGCTTTTGTGTGATTTTTCTCGCGTTTACAATGACGTCGGTATACTCGTATCTGCAATATTCTGACATCAGAACCACCTTAGTAGAAACCACAAAGAATAATGATGCTCAACTGCGCGCAGCCATGGCTATGCGCGTGTCTGTCAGAGAACGCGCCATCCTGCTCTGGCACATGACCTTGCAAGAAGATTTTTTTGAGCGAGACACTCTGTTCCAAAAATTCTATCAACATGGTTCCGATTATCATCAGTCACGCAGCGCCGTGCTGACCGCCACACTGACGCCCGATGAAAAAAACATCATGGCACTTTTGGACCAAGAAACAACAAAACGCGCACCGGTCTTGCGCCGCTTTGCTGAACAATTAATGGAAGATGAGCTTTCGAATTACACTCAATCTTTAAACCAAGTGTTGACTGATCAAATCGCTGTCGCCAATCTGCTAGATAGCTTAATCGCTTTACAGCAATCACAAAACGAGTTCGCCCGAGAAAACTCATCCTCCCAAATGGATTCACTCCTCTCGCGGCTTATTTCAATCGTTATCCTCATCATTACTGCAGGGTTTATCTTCGCCAGCTACGTTATTATCAATACCTCCAAACAGAGCCGCCTGCTAACCAAAGTAAACGATGAATTAGAGCACTTAGCCTGTCACGATAATCTCACCGGTTTACCCAACCGTATGTACGTCCTGCGTCAGCTAGAGATGGTGATCTCATCCTCGCAACGAACTAAAACACCCGCAGCAATCATGTTTATCGATATAGATAACTTTAAAGCGATAAATGACAATTTTGGACATGATGTCGGTGATCAATGCCTGATGGACCTTTCTAACAGAATGGACAAGGCATTAAGAGGATCAGATATCTTGGGCCGCTTGGGTGGCGACGAGTTTCTAGTGGTGTTAGCTGATATAGATTCGCCTACGCAAGCGGTAGTGGTTGCTCACAAACTACTGCAAATATTAGATACACAGATTGAAATAGAGGATGAGAGTGTCACTATATCTGCCAGTATCGGTATCTATGTTTTCTCAAATGAAAAGGTAAATGCAGAAGAAGCCATCGTTTTGGCAGACAAGGCGATGTATAAAGCGAAGAAGTCTGGTAAAAACCAATACTACATCATTTAACTCTTTTGAGTCTCTGGTCTTATTGTTCCCTGCCTCAAAACTGTTAAAATTGCGCTCCTGTTTATTTAGGTGCCAATCATGTCTGATATTTCGTCTCTTACTGAACTTCTTCGCCAAAGTGGTGGTCAATTCCGTTTCTTCGATATGGGAAGAAGAGTACAAAAGTTTTCAGTCGAACAGTTTGAGAAGATAGAAAACCAGCAAACACCCTACCCATACCCCTACCTACAACACGCGTGGGTTGCGTTGATGGTTTGGAACCCTAAAAACAAAGCACAAGGAGCCGCTTGGTTTTTAAAGTTACCGCTAGACGAACAGGGCTACCTCATTCAAGCCGTGCGTGACGACCTTCTATCTCGCCTACTTAAAAATGCGGGCGGCGTTCTAAAGCACGAACAAAGTGGGGAAATGCCGGAAGATGCGTTAAAAGATAACCCTTTTTCATTCAAACCGGATCAAGAGAAAATGGCGCTCTTTCATGCCTACTCTACGCTGACCTCAAAAGAACCCGCCTCTCAGTATTTTGAACCCGCACAACAGTATTTTGCCGGACAAGTTGGTTTTGATCAGTGGCAATCACTAGGCTTTCAGGGAATTGCCGATCTGGTGGTTCGCCACGAGAGTGGGAATAACAGCAAAATACTCACGCAGTCTATTCCACTACTGCCTGACGTTCCTTTTGAAGTGCTTTGTACTTGCCTAGAAAGCATCAAACCAGACCACAAACTATACGATGCCCTCTGCCTCCGAGCGGAACAAACACTTAAGCGTGGTAGTGCAAACGCTAATCATATTGCAGCCCTTACGCGTGGTCTTTCAAACGGCAAAAACAGCCCTCGAAAACAAGCGCTTATTCATGCAATTTTAGAAAGCGACTTCGCTCTAGAGCCTGAAGTGATCATCTCCATTGCCACACGCTGCCATGAGAATCTCCAAGAGATCGCAACACTACAACTATTCCTTGAAAAATTAGCCATCGGCAAAGCAGGTCAGTCCGGATTTTCGAGAATTCTATCGGACCTCATGTTTATGCCTGCACTACGTGCATTAATTCTTATGCAGTTCAGAAATGAAGATCGTAGCGAGGCTTTAACACAAGCCATTGGCGAGATGTTTGGTTCAAACTTTGGTTAAATAAGATTAAGAGGAGCAATCGCTAGACGGCTCCTCTTGGCACATTGCTCGCGTTCTAACATAGGTCTGCTGAATTATTTGAGCGTCGTTACTCGCGCGATGTCGAACAATATTCAGCTCCTCTTCGACCAGCGTTTTTACCTCGTGCCAAATATTCATCTGCCCCTCGGATAAGATCATTTCTAAAGCACTCATCCGAAACTGCATAGGCACTCCCGCACGATAGAACAACTTGATAATCCATGTCTGATCTACAACCCAGCCATCGCTATAAACCGTTTGGTTATACAAAAGGCGATTAAGGTCAGCCGCAACTTTCTCGGCTGGTGCACCATAATCAATTAAATTCTGACGTGGGATATTATGATAGCTCTCAGCCTCTGGGCTCCAATGGACCCAATCCTGTTTTGGCAGAATAAGACTACAATATTTTTCACCGCCCGCCAGCGCTACACCTACCTCTATAGGATAACTATCCGAACCGAAGCCTGATGCTTCTATATCGATAATATGAGGGCAAACGATACGTGTGATGGGTTTTCCCCTAAAAATTTCTCTTAAATATCATAGTACTATCGGCAGAATATCCTACAACTAAATTTTTTCTGTCTATACTTACCTTTAAATACAGTGCCGAGGGAAGAAATACCCCGGTACAGATAAGAGCAATCAATTAAAACAACAACAGCTCTTATTCATTGTTAGTTTTTAGGAAGGGAAAATTGACATGCATTATCCAATTCTTATATTGGTTTTATACCTATTTTGGCTGCTATTGTCGGGCCACCTAACCCTCTTCTTTCTATCCCTTGGGCTAATATCAGTTCTTATCATTGCTTGGCTCCAACATCGCATGGACCAAATCGACCGGGAACCTGCCCTACTCAAAATAACCCTTAAGCTATTTCGCTACGCCGGCTGGTTAAGTTGGAATGTGCTGCTATCAAACATCGATGTTGTGCGTCGAATTTGGGACCCAAAGCTCCCTATTGATCCGGTATGGGAACGACTCGATATCCATGTAGACAGCGCGCGAGAGAAAACCCTGTACGCAAACTCAATTACGCTGACGCCAGGTACGTTAACCACTGACATCAAAGATGATCATTTCCTTATACATACACTCACGCCGGATGGAATGAAGCAGCTCCGTGATGGGGAGATGGAGAAACAGATCAAACGGTTGAGGATATAACCATGCTATTTGCAGCCGTAGTCGCCATCATTGTCACTATGGGGCTTGCCCTTATTAGAGCCTGCCTGGGTCCAACCGCTTATGACAGAATGCTTGCCACCAATATGGTTGGAACCAAAGCGGTACTGCTTATCGCCGTTGGTGGGCATGCGTTGGGCTGGTCAGGCTATGCAGATATAGCGCTGCTTTATGCAATGATTAACTTTATCAGCAGCATCGCTGTCATGCGCTTTTTTGAGTACCAGAAAACCCTACCTAGCCAGGAGGATGAATAGCGATGGATACCCTCCTTAATTTTCTCAGCGCATCGTGCTTTCTGATCGGCGGTTTTTTATGCATTACCGGTGGCGTAGGGCTTTTGCGTTTCCCCGACTTCTTTACCCGCGTTCATGCCGCTGGGGTGACAGAAACGCTGGCTACTCCCTTGCTCATCACCGGCATTATCTTAAATCAACCCGATATCTCTCTGGATAGCATGAAACTCCTGATGATCATGCTCATCGTATTAGCCACCAACCCAACCGCATCCCATGCAATGACCAAAGCGGCTTTGCATGGTGGCCTTGTGCCATTGACTCAATCAAAAGATGATTCTGGAGATTCAACCGAAAAACAGGCCACCAACAAAAAACCTTCGGACAATGGGGGTGATATATCGACACTTTAATGGATATAGCCCTATTAGCGATGCTTTGCGTGACGGCCATTGCAGCCATTCGAATTAGGGACCTGTTTGCTGTCACGATGCTATTTGGCATATATAGCTTTCTGACCGCCACATTTTTCTTAAGTCTCGATGCGATCGATGTTGCATTTACAGAAGCCGCTGTAGGTGCCGGCATTACAACGGTATTGATGCTAGCGACCTTACGCTTAACCGGACGCTACGAGCGTAAACCAAAGCACAATATATTCATCCCTTTGATCGTTGTTTCCATCACCGGGGCAGCATTAGTGTACGGTACTTTGGATGCCCCGTTACTGGGTGACCCCAATGCACCGGCACAACAGCATGTCTCTCCTCGTTATATCGAGGAAAGCCCAAAAGAGATTGGTATCCCGAACATGGTGACATCCGTCTTAGCCAGCTATAGGGGCTACGACACGCTGGGTGAAACCTTTGTAATATTCTGTGCCGGACTTGCCGTTATTATTATTCTCGGCATCCAAGACAGCGGTGAAGTTCACCCCGGGCGATCTGCCATCGGGGATCAATTAGTGCTCAGGGTTGTGGTAAAAGTACTGCTGCCTTTTATCCTACTATTTGCTTTATACGTTCAACTCCACGGTGATTATGGTGCTGGAGGGGGCTTCCAGGCAGGTATTATTTTTGCCAGCGGGTTTATCCTTTATGATCTCGTCTTCGGTGAGGGCGATGCCCGTCTGATCGTCCCCCCTAATTTTTTAAAACGTCTAGCAGCGCTGGGGGTTTTACTTTATGCCGGTGTTGGCCTCTACAGTTTATTCAATGGTAAAGCTTTTCTGGATTACAGCGCCCTCTCTGACAATCCTACCTCGGCACAGCATATCGGCATTTTTCTTGTTGAGCTAGGCGTGGGCATCACCGTCTTTTCTGTTGCCTTAACTATATTTTTTGCCTTTTCAGGCCGTGCCCAGATCACCGTCAAAACGGATAGGAGGCCTCCTCTATGAGTAATGTCGCTGGCCTTTTTAACTATTGGGTGGTTATTTTCCTAATGATGGCAGGTTTTTTTGTTGTTATCTCACAAGGAAATTTAGTTAAAAAAATCATTGGGTTAAGTCTATTCCAAGCCTCTGCTTTTATTTTATATATCAGCATTGGTCACGTCAGTGGAGGCGAAGTGCCTATATATGTTGAAGGCAGTAACCTGTATTCCAATCCGCTTCCACATGTACTCATTCTGACAGCCATTGTGGTATCGGTATCAACAACCGCTGTCGGTTTAGCCATTATTATTCGAATCAAAGAAACCTATAACACCGTTGAAGAGGATGAGATTCAGATCATTGATAACAGAAAAGATGATGAGGATGAGCCTGTAGAAGAAGAGCACCCAGCGGAACAGAAAGAGGATCAATCATGAGTGTTGTCGATCATCTTCCAATTCTGATCATTATCATTCCATTGATAGCCGCCCCTTTGTGCGTCCTCTTTGATAGTGCAAAAGTAAGCTGGTTACTGGCACTAGCCGCATGTATTTTTAGCTTTATTGGTTCTATAAAGCTCCTCAATACCATTACGGCATCTGGCCCGATTAGCTATTCGCTAGGCGGTTGGCAACCGCCGTGGGGGATTGAATATAGGCTAGATCTGCTCAGTATTATTCTTCTGTTATTGTTGACTAGTATCGCGAGTTTGGTTGTTCTCTTCGCTCGCTACTCGGTAGAACAGGAGATCAGTAAAAATAGGATTGTGCCTTTTTACGCCACACTTTTACTCGCCATTGCCGGATTAAGCGGTATCTGTATCAGCGGCGATGTATTCAATTTGTTTGTTTTCTTAGAAATTTCATCGATAGCTTCATACACGCTGATTAGCTTGGGCAAAGATCGGCGCGCACTCAATGCGGCCTTCAAATATTTAGTGATGGGTACAATTGGCGCGACGTTTATCCTAATCGGGATCGGCTTTTTATATATGCAGACCGGCACCCTTAATATGCAGGATCTCTCCGAACGCCTGCCGTCACTCTACGACAACCGAACCATCAGGGCCGGTTTCGCATTTTTAACCGTTGGGATTTGTTTAAAGCTAGCGCTGTTTCCTTTGCATTTATGGTTACCCAACGCTTACGCCTATGCCCCTTCCGTTGTCAGTGCTTTTTTAGCCGCCACCGCCACAAAAGTAGCGGTCTATATGTTACTGCGCTTTTTATTAACCGTCTTCGATTTCAATTTTTCCCTAAACACGATGCCGCTTGACGTGATTCTCATCGCCTTAGGTTCTGTCGCTATTGTATCGTCCTCGTTAGTGGCGATATTTCAAGTCAACCTTAAGCGCCTTTTAGCCTACTCAAGCATCGCGCAGTTAGGCTATATCTCACTCTCTATTGGTTTAGCAAGCAAGCTAGGCATCGCATCAGCCATCATTCATCTCTTTAATCATGCGTTGATGAAAGGCGCGCTATTTCTAGCACTAGGCGCAATGATTTACAAAGTTGGCGGTGCAGAATTAAAACATTGCCAAGGAATGCTGAAACGAATGCCACTCACCTCCTTAGCAATAATTATCGGCGGACTCAGTTTAATTGGCATCCCTGGCACCGCCGGTTTTATCAGCAAATGGTACATGATCAATGCCAGTCTAGAAGCCGGGCTTTGGCCCCTCGCACTGTTGATCCTTTTCGGATCATTACTCGCGATCATCTATGTATGGAAAATGGTTGAAGCGATTACCTTGCAGCCCTCAACATCAACGGCAACCGCCCCTTTAACACGAGATGAAGCCCCGCTAACGATGCTTGTTCCCATTTGGGCACTGGTGATTGCCAATATCTATTACGGTATCAATACAGAGTTAACCGTATCACTTGCCCAAAGAGCGGCAAATATTCTGGTTGGGGGCTACTAATATGGAGCTTTCAATTACCCTAATGCTAGCGTTATTACTTGTTCCACTTACCGTGGCTATAGCGTTGCCGTTTTTCAATTCGTCACCCAATTTACGTGAGGCCGTCACGCTTTTCGGTTCTATCGTTCTGTTGATATGTGCGGCGATGCTTTACCAAACGATTGATTTTGATAATCCCCCGCAGCTCATTTTAGCGATCCCGCTACCTAACTATCCGATCCTGTTCAGCCCTGACCCTCTGGGCATCATGTTTTCACTGCTTGTCAGTACCCTGTGGCCCATCACATCGCTCTATGCCATCGGGTATATACGCCAACATAAAGAGCTGAACCAAACACGCTTCTACTGTTTCTTTGCCCTCTCTATCGCCGTCACCCAAGCGATAGCACTATCCGGCAACATGCTTACGTTGTTTATTTTTTATGAAATGCTAACACTGGCAACCTTCCCCCTTGTTACCCACGCAGGGTCAAAACAAGCCAAGCAAGCCGGCCGCCTATATCTTGGCATTTTAATGGGAACATCCATCATGTTCCTATTACTCGCCACAATATGGAGTGCCAATATCGCCGGTACGTTAGCGTTCCAAGCAGATGGGATTTTCCCAGCAGATACTGACCCATTTTTACTTAATATACTGCTACTGCTATTTGTTTTTGGTACGGCGAAGGCTGCGCTTATGCCTTTCCATCACTGGCTACCTGCGGCCATGGTTGCCCCCGTGCCGGTATCGGCATTACTTCATGCGGTTGCTGTGGTTAAAGCCGGGGTATTTACACTGCTGAAGGTCGTCATCTACCTGTTTGGCATCGATAATATATCCCTACTACCCGCGGCTGATTTTTTGGCCTATCTAGCGGGTTTCACCATCGTGGCCGCATCATTGATCGCGTTAAAACAGGACAATATCAAGGCGCGATTAGCCTATTCCACCATCGGCCAACTAAGCTACATTATTTTGGGGGCTATGCTCGCCACGAGCAGCAGCATTATGGGAAGTTCGATGCATATCGTGACCCATGCTTTCGGAAAGATAACCCTATTTTTCTGCGCCGGGGCCATTTTACTGGCGACACATAAAACACGTGTCAGCGAATTAAATGGTATTGGAAAGCAGATTCCTATTACGCTCTGCTGTTTTACATTAGCCGCGTTATCCACAATAGGCCTTCCACCCTTTGCCGGAATGTGGAGCAAGTGGTGGCTGGTACAAGGCACCATCGAAAGCGGTCAATTGATCCTAACAGCCTCACTACTGATCAGCTCGCTGCTTAACTTAATCTACCTGCTAGAGATCCCGCTACGGGCATTTTTCTTTCAACAATCAACCACACCCTTAACGTTCAAAGAGCCCCTATCACCGCATTTATTGGCCATTGGAACAACAACACTGCTCTGCTTGCTGTTGTTCCTAAAACCTGACGTTTTATACCACCTCATCAACCTAATCGATAAAGGGCTTTAGTCATGAAAACACCGAGACTAAATGAACCTAAAAACATTCGAAGACTCGTCCAAGCCCTAGTCATCTGTTGTGTGGTGTTATTTGCATTGGATGGCATTATTCATCGCCACACCTCCCACCCTTGGGAAGAGATGTTTGGTTTTTATGGTGTTTATGGCTTTGTTTCTTGTGTCATTTTAGTACTACTCGCCAAAGAGCTTCGCAAACTGTTAATGCGCGATGAGCACTACTATGAGGAAGAAACGAAACAAACCATAGATCGAAACGGGGAGGAAAGTAGTAATGAATGATCTATTACAAACTTTCGCTCCACTGCCTCCGGCGAGCATTCTTTATCTGGGTGCGATTCTGACCATCGTGATCAGTCATAAGCTCCGTGCGGCTACTTTGCTTATCACTGTCGTACTCAGTGCCATCAATCTTAGTTTGTTTCCGGCTGAATTTAGTACCCAATCAACCATTATGGGTATGGAGCTCACGCCTACGCGAATCGATCGTTTATCCATTTTATTTGGTTATCTTTTTCACTTGGCGGCATTTATCGGTGTGATCTACGCGCTCCATCAACGGGATAAATTACAAGATGTAGCCGCACTCTCTTATGCCGCCAGCGCTATAGGTGCAGTATTTTCCGGAGATTTGTTAACACTGTTTATATATTGGGAACTGCTCGCCTTAACATCAACGTTACTCGTATTTACTCGCAGAACGAACAGGTCAGCAAAAGCTGGGATGAGGTATCTCTGTTTTCAAGTCGGATCGGGGGTATTACTGCTAGCAGGCGCCATCAGCTATATAAATGCCGGCAATAGCTTAGATTTCAACCATATAGGGCTCGATTCGCCCGGCGGTGTCCTTATTTTTATTGCCTTCGGTATAAAAAGCGCTTTCCCGATGCTGCATAGCTGGCTCACGGATGCCTATCCAGAGGCCACACCGATAGGCACCGTATTTCTTACTGCATTTACAACAAAAGTTGCCATCTACGCCTTAGCACGAGGCTTTGCTGGTACCGAACTGCTCATCTATATCGGTGCAATCATGGCCTGTTTCCCGATTTTTTACGCGGTAATTGAAAACGATCTGCGCCGCGTTTTAGCCTATAGCTTAATAAACCAATTAGGATTCATGGTGGTAGGGATCGGAATAGGCTCGGAACTTGCGATCAACGGTACCGTTGCCCATGCTTTCAATGATGTCATTTTTAAAGGCTTATTAATGATGAGTATGGGAGCTGTGCTGCAAGTTACAGGAGAAATTAGAGGCTCTGAATTAGGCGGGCTTTATCAAAAAATGCCCAAAACGGCATGGCTCTGCATGATCGGTGCCGCCTCAATATCAGCGTTCCCTCTCTTCAGCGGCTTTGTTAGCAAATCAATTATTGTGACAGCGGTAATGGCCGAAGAACATACGGTCATCTGGTTAGCCCTACTCTTTGCCAGTGCAGGAGTATTTCATCATGCAGGGATCAAAATCCCATTTTTTGCCTTTTTCTATAAACCATCCAAGTTTGTTGAGACTGCCCACGAACCGCCCAACAATATGTTAATCGCCATGACGATAGCTGCTGTACTATGCTTTGCGATAGGCTGCTTTCCACAACTGCTTTACGCCCATTTACCTTACGAGCTCGATTACAGTGCCTACGATGCCAGCCATGTTTTAGCACAACTGCAACTACTGGCATTTTCTGCCCTCGCCTTCACATGGCTAAAACTGGCACATATTTATCCGCCTGAATTAAGATCTCAAAACCTAGATATCGAATGGTTTTATCGACGTTTACTGCCCCACTGGGCACTAACCCTAAGCGATAGAACACAATCTATTTACACTACATACAGCCAGTCGATTAATAGCAGATGGCGCTCTCTTATCGCATTACTGGCAACCCATCACGGCTCTCATGGTCTGATGGCGAGAACATGGCCAACGGGCAGTATGGTGCTCGCGGTTGCTGTTTTACTTGGACTAACACTCACGATGTACTATTTTTAAATAACCATCTAAAAACCATACAGTTAGCATGGTATAATTATACTAAAGAACAGGTTTTAATAAGACACTCACGATGTACCTCAAAGCATAATTATTTTGCGAGCATGTAGTTGTAATGGAAAACTCGAGCTTTATCGGATTGATAAATAACGTAGCCTTACTATTGGCCATGGGCGTTGTCTATGATTCGCTGGGCCTTCACAACTTACGATCACATTACCTTCGAGATGCTATTAGTGGCATCTTAGTTGGCCTCCTAGGCATCGCGGTAATGATGACCCCTTGGGAATTAATTCCAGGTGTCTTTTTCGATGCCCGCTGGGTACTTATCTGCCTCTGTGGACTTTTCTTTGGCATCATTCCAACCGCAATCGCAGTATGCATGATGGTCCCATTACGTCTTTATCAAGGTGGTGATGGGATGTATGTGGGGTCTGCCGCCATTATTCTACCGGCGATTACAGGTCTTTTATGGCGTTACTTCAGTGATAAGCATGGCAAAACGATCAACTGGTTAAGCATGTACTTTTTAGGCCTGACCGTACAAGTTACGATCATCTGCCTTATGTATTTCATGCCTGAACACCTCCGTTTCAAAATAATTGCAGCCGTCGCTCCAACACTTCTTATTTTTTATCCCATAGGGACAATGCTCCTTGGCTTAATCCTCCGCCGTCAGGAAGATAGACGTCAGGCAGAACAAGCGCTCCAGGAAAATAGGAAGATTCTTAATAGGGAACGAGGCATGCTCCGCGGTGTTATTGATGCGCTGCCCGATCACATCTCTATTAAAGATAAAGAAGGTAAATACCTTGGCTGCAACAAAGCATTCCAAACTTATGTCGCCATGGATGAAACAGAAATCATTGGTAAAAAAGATAACGAGCTTTTTGACCAACATGCCGAGTTTGATACCGATGACGAGGAAGACCGTGTCATTAACGACAATAGCGTAGAGCAATACGAATCATGGGTCACAGATAAGAATGGTGAATCCTTACTGTTCGAAACCCTAAAAACCACTTTTCGTGATCTTGATGGCGATGTCCAAGGTTTAGTCGGTATCAGTCGTGATATTACCGAAAAGCGCAAAACCGAAGAGCACATTTTAACGCTATCGCAAGCGATTGAACAAAGCCCAGTATCCGTTGTAATAACCTCCCCGGTTGGTGATATTGAATATGTAAACAGCACCTTTGAAACGGTAACAGGCTACGCTAAAGAGGAGGTGATCGGGCATAACTCTCGTATGCTGAAATCAGGCAAAACACCCCAAGGGCGTTTTAGTGAACTATGGGAAAAATTGAGCGCAGGCCTCTCTTGGCGCGGTGAGTTCCAAAACCAACGTAAAAACGGTGAGATATTTTGGGAGGAAGCCCATATCGCACCGGTGTTTGACGCCGCGAATAATATCAAACACTTCCTTGCGGTTAAGCAAGATATCACCCAACAGAAAGCACAAGAAGAGAAAATCCTTCATCAAGCCCACTTTGACAGTTTAACCGACCTCCCCAACCGTTTCTTAGCGATGAATCGTCTAGAAACTATGTTAACCAATGCTCATCGTAGTGGAAATCAAGTCGCCGTACTATTTCTGGATATGGATGATTTTAAGAAGGTAAACGACACCCTAGGCCATGGTACGGGGGATAAGATACTCGTAGAAGCGGCACATCGCTTAAGAGACTGCATACGTGAAGGTGATACCGTTGGCCGTCTGGGCGGTGATGAATTTATCGTTTTGCTAGACAATCTGCGCGATTCCACCCAAGCGCTGCCGATTGCCCTCAACTTACTGCAACAGTTCCGTTCGGCACTTTCGGTCGAAGGTCGCGAGATATTACTCACCATGAGTATCGGCATCTCAATATACCCGCTTGACGGCGACACCCCTGCTGAGCTTTTAAGAAATGCGGATTCTGCGATGTACCACTCTAAAGCGGAGGGCCGTAATAGCTGTCATTACTTTACCCAAGAGATGAACATTGGTGCTGAGCGGCGCTTACTACTAGAAGATAAACTGCACGGAGCACTCGCTCGTAAAGAGCTTTATGTGCTTTATCAACCGGTTATTGATCTCCAAAGCCAACAGATCGTTGGAGCAGAAGCCCTGCTTCGCTGGCATTCGAAAGAACTTGGTCTCGTTTCACCGGTCGAATTTATTCCTATTGCTGAGCATACCGGCCTAATCATTGAGATTGGACAGTTCGTTTTGAACGAAGCCTTAGAGCAAACACAGAAATGGATGAAAGAGTTATCACCAACTTTCCATATTGCCATTAACTTATCCCCGCGCCAGTTCCGTGACGCTGCGCTAGTCGATTCAATCCATGAAAAAATGCTTCACTACGGCATTAACGGCAAGAATATCGAATTAGAAATTACCGAAGGCGTATTGATGTCTCAACACGCAGATATCGACAATGCCATCGCGCAATTGAATGAGCTGGGTATCTCAATATCAATGGATGATTTCGGTACAGGCTATTCCTCTCTTAGCTATCTTAGAAGCTATCCTTTCGACACGCTAAAAATTGACCGTAGCTTTATAAACGATATATCAATCGATCCCGCTGACCTTGAGCTTGTAAATGCCACTATCGATATGGCGCATGGGTTGGGCTTAAAAGTTATTGCCGAAGGTGTGGAAACCGAAGAACAGATGCGTCTTCTACAGACACATCATTGCGAATACGCCCAAGGATTTTATTTTAGTAAACCCATTAGTGCAGAACTGTTAGAAACAAAACTAAAACAGCAGCAAGAAGCTAACCTTTGCTAATAGAGGAAAATACACCTTTTGTTAGCTTAACCAGATCGGCAGCTGACATCTCAATCTCAAGTCCACGCCGGCCGGCGCTCATAAAAATAGTATCGTGCTCTTTCGCGGATTGATCTAATACTAGCGGCAAGCGTTTCTTCTGGCCTAAAGGGCTAATACCACCTACAACATAACCCGTAGCGCGTTCCGCATCCTGCGGGTTAGCCATCGTTACCTTTTTAACCTTCAACGCTGACGCGATTGCTTTCAGATCTAATTGACCTGAAACAGGCACAACGCCCACGGCTAGTTTCTTATTATCACCGTTCAACGCGACCAATAGTGTTTTGAAAACTTGAGCAGGCTTAATACCTAGAACCCGAGCGGCTTCATCACCATAAGATTCAGCCTTGGGATCATGTGTATATTCATGAATTTTATGATCGACTTTAGCTTTCACCACAACATTAATTGCTGGGGTCATTCCGTATTCCACATTCCGATAGAAATCACACGTAACAGTGAAAACAAACTACATGTGTCTATTTAATTTTTCATAAGAATATCAGCTAAATCGATGATATCAACGATGGTACCTTCGCCTTTGCTGACTCTAATGACTTTATCTTTTAACTTAATGATCTCTGTAGCAGCGTTTTCTGCGGGTAACCGTGACAACAATGAGTCGGGCAGAGACGTGGATTGATCGCGCAACTCGCTATCCAATACTTCACCACGTGCTACTTTTTTCTGCCAACCTGGAGGCAGTTCACCGCCCCTTTCTAGCTTTTTACGAAGGCCTTGAGGGAGTTCCTTTTTCTTACCTTTATGCTTACCGGTATCAGAGGCAGCATTTTCATTATAATAATCTTTGATAATATCTCGTTCATCAGAAGAGAAGATATCATCTAAAATTGATTCATTTTCACTTACAATAGTACGTTCTTCCGACGCTGACTTTTGTGCTTTTTTACTCTCTTTCATCTGCGTTTTTTGTGCTTTTTTCTGCTCTTTATCCCCTGCCCACTCAGGTTTAGCAGCATAACTATTAGCAACAAGCCCTGACAACGCCAATGCAACAATAAGCTTTTTCATATCAATTACTTCCTACTAATCTTGGAACCTTCTAAAGACAGGTTGTACATCAATCCCTTATTAGAAAAAATAAACCCAATAACCGGATCTTTAATTGTACTGGTATCTATCTCTCCACCTGCACCAATCGTGACTAAAGCCACACTTCCATCAACGCCAGCTTCCCAACCGTCGCTGTTTTTAAACTGACGTAAAGCGCTATCGGTCATAAACAAAATAATCTCTGTCTTCACCTGGGCACCCAACTGAAAACCGATCGAAGCAGCAGCAATAGAGTAATACCCGGTGGTTTTACCCTTCTCGATTAATTTCCCTTCGCCATATTCACCGCCGATACCAAAACCAGCCTTATACACCTCAGGGAAGACCAACGCTCCTTTTGCTTGTTGCAACAACCTTTTTCCAGCTGAGCTATGCTTATAAAACGCCTGCAACGCTTCCGTTGTTTTCGCGTTAATTTCAGCATTTGAAGCAGACTGCACCATCGTTGGCATCAGTGCAGCAAGCACCACAAATAACCCTAACCTTAGCTGTTTAAACATGTACCTATCCTTAAAATGACTGCATGAGTAATTAAAGTTTAGGAGCCCTTCGCCCTTGGCGCAAAGGCTGGAGAATACTCTCTAAACCATTGATACGGATCTCCAGCATTAACTCCAGTAATGAGCCAAGCTCCCCTTTAGGAAACCCCTTTTTAGCAAACCAAAGTAGATACTCTTCGGGGAGATCCAATAACACTCTCCCCTGATATTTACCGAATGGCATCTGCATATTTGCTAATTTAAGTAGATGCTTCTTTTCTAAATCCAAATCCCACTCCAAAACTCACACTAAATTAACCGATTACTGTATGCAAAAAAGCAAAGAACAAATGACTATTCATCGTCATAAAGAGGCATTATTCTTACTTAAGCACCGCTGCAGAATTCCGAGAAAGCCCAACAGACTAAATATAATAAAGGGACAAGAATAATGGCTGTCGATAAACAATACCAACCTATTAAATGCGATATTCATGATCGTTTTGAATTAGCCTGCATGCGCGAAATCGTAGACATTGTCACATGGACTGAAAAAGACCAAAAACACTCTGAGAAATTACGTTTCCTCGACCTAGAATACACCAAGGAAGGGGAATTTCTCATTGCCGAAAATCAGAGTAAAGATAGATTACACATTCGCTTAGATACCATTACAAGCACACTACCCGACTAAGGATTCTTACTGTGTCAGATATACAACTTAGCGCGATTAACATATTCCCAATCAAATCCATGGCCGGCGTTTCACTCTCTTCCGCTTTTGTCGGTGATGCGGGCATCGCTTTTGATCGACGCTTCATGCTAAGTGACACCGAAGGCGAGCTTTTATCGGCACGCCAACTGCCCGCCATGTTGCACTTCCAAGCCCTTCTTAAAGAAGATGGGATTGAAATAATTGCCCCTGACGGTGATCACTTAACCTTGAACTATCCAGAGCTTTTTCAAAACTACAAACAAGTACGCGTTTGGGGAACAGAGATAAATGCACAACATTGTGGTGTTCAGTTCGATGAATGGTTTAGCCAGAAGCTAGGACAGGAATGTGAATTACTCTACTTCGGAGAACAATCTGAACGCTTCACCACTAACCGACCAGATAAAGCTGTCACTTTCGCGGATGGTTATCCTCTCTTAATTACCTCTGAAGCATCACTTGAAGACCTTAACCGTCGTAGCCAAGCACCTGTCACTATGGCGCATTTCCGTAGCAATATCGTGGTGAAGGGTTGCGAAGCATTTGCCGAAGATAGTTGGAAAAGAATTCGTATTGGCGAAGTAGAATTTGAAGTCGTAAAGCCCTGTTCACGTTGCGTATTAACCACCTACGACCCAGTTTCGTTACAGCAGGTCGCGAAAGGCGAACCGATCAAAACATTAGCAAACTATAGAATGGCGAATAATGAAGTATTTTTCGGCCAAAACTTAGTGCCGCTCAACCAAGGACAGATAAAAGAGGGAGACACAATAGAGATACTGGAAACTCAACTACCTGAAAACTACCCCGATAATACGCCTATACAATCTATTGCTTCAAAAGCGATCACAGCCCAAGCTAACACAGAACAAGCCTGGGAAAAGAATCAGACGTTATCGCTGCGGTGTAGCGCAAAAATTCAAGAAACCGTTGATGTAATCACTTTCAGGTTTTCGCTCCCCGATCAATATCAAGCACGCTATTTAGCGGGGCAGTTTCTTACGCTCAACTTGACCATTAATGGCCAACCAGTATCGCGTTGTTACACCTTGTCCTCCTCTCCTGTCCGTCACTGTGATATTGCCATTACCGTAAAGAAAGTAACCCATGGGCTTGTTTCCAACTGGCTACATGAAAACCTAAACGTAGGTGATACGGTAGTAGCATTGGCACCGCAGGGGGAATTTAACCAAAGTAATGGCGGCGACACCCCCCTCCTACTGCTTTCTGCTGGCAGTGGCATAACACCGATGCTATCGATTGCGCGCGAGCTTTCGGATAGATCCAGTGATCGAGATATTATCTTTTATCATCAAGCCCGCACCGAGTCAGATCTTATTTGTGAAGATGAACTTCTTTGGTTAGCCAAACAAAACCCTAAGCTTCACCTACTGTTTAGCCTTAGCCAACCAGACAATGATTGGCAGGGCATCAAAGGACGTATTAGTAAAGAGCAACTCAAGCAACACATTCCTGATCTCTCCGAGCGCACTATATTGTGCTGTGGCCCTGAAGGCTTCATGGAGCATGCAAAAGAGTTTTGTCAGCAGCTAGGACACAACGACACAAACTGGTTTGAAGAGAGCTTTGGGCAGCCCCCCGGCATAGAACTCAACACCAAGACCGAAACATTCCAACTCACCTTAAATAACACCACAATTGAGGGCAATAACCAAAGCACTCTATTAGAGCAAGCCGAAAAGTCTGGGTTAACGATTCCTGCAGGTTGTCGCTCAGGTGTTTGCGGTGCCTGTAAAGTAACATTGCTTTCAGGAGAGATGCATCGGAGTTCTGAGATCCCCCTAAGCGAAGAAGAGAAGCAAGCAGGCGTTATTTTGGCCTGCAGCTGTATTCCAGAAACGGACTGCGAGATCTCTTTCTAAAGAGACCGAACCTTAAACCACAGGCACAAAAAAGCCCGGTAATTAACCGGGCTTTTTTAAAAAATCTTTCTGAAATTAAGCTACTTTCAGATCAGCAACTTTTTTAGCTGCTTCTTCAGCCATTTCAGTTACTTGCTTGCCAGACTCTTCAACTGTAGCAACGTAAGCATCTTTAGCTTCAGTCATCGCAACAACGCTTTTCTCAGCAGTTTCAGTCATTTTAGCTTCAACAGACTTATAGAATTTAACCTGTAGGTCTAGTGCAGCTTTAGGGTCTTTGCACTCGCACAAAGTTTTGAACTGTTCAACAGAAGCATTTGCTAGTTCTTCAACGTATGCTTTCTGAAGAGCAACTAACGTCTCAACTGTTTTAGTGTTAACTTCTACAAGGTTTTGCATAGGCTTGAAAAGATTAGCAACTTCTTGAGAAAGTTCTGGTTTGAAAAAATCAGCGAAAGGGTTATTAGCAGCGTACATAGTTTTGTCTCCAAAAGTTATTCATGCTGCGTTGCAGCAATCCATTGGTAACTAAGATAAAACTTGGACGTTTTTTAGTCAAGCACTTTTTTGTGCAGTGCACAAAAAAAGATAACTAACTACAATTTTTTGCTAAAAAACGGTCCAACTGATTTGCAAATGCCTGCCGGTCAGATTGACTAAACGTGCCAGGACCACCCGTATCAACACCAGAGTTTCGCAGCGTTTCCATAAAGTCACGCATCGATAACCGCTGTTTGATATTCTCTGGGGTATATAACTCCCCACGGGGATTAATAGCGACACCCTTTTTATCAATCACTTCCGACGCAAGAGGAATATCTTGGGTCACGACCAAATCACCCTTCTCCATCTTTTCCACAATATGGTTATCAGCAACATCAAAACCTTGCGGAACTTGAACCGCATTAATAAGCGGCGATGGCGGCGTTGCTAAATACTGATTCGCAACTAAAGTAACCGGTACTTTTTTACGTTCTGCTGCCCTAAAAAGAATTTCTTTGATCACTTTTGGACAAGCGTCAGCATCAACCCAAATATGCATATACTTCCTCTACCCTTCTGAGAATAAAACAGGTTCATGACAATAATACTGCAATCGCAAAAGGCATATGAGTAATAAGAGAAAAAAGTCTCAACTTTGTATAACCGATCGACTCTGATTGCTCACAACAACATCAACAACCTCCTGCACCAACCTAGACCTCACGCTAAATACCGCGCACCAAAACGAAACAATAATAGATTAGCAAAATCATAAATGCGGGCGATATCACTGACCGAGCATGGCTACACCCCTTACCAGCACGCCCTTTCTCACTGTTT
>Ga0193962_1000257_pt1 | contig 24258 bp, 23 predicted proteins | sample FB_5_MG_FD_140335 | JGI IMG/M metagenome (GOLD analysis project Ga0193962, IMG submission 140335) | Microbial mat bacterial communities from the Broadkill River, Lewes, Delaware, United States - FB_5_MG | ecosystem: Environmental > Aquatic > Freshwater > River > Microbial mats | place: USA... | reverse complement strand
TAATTTTACATAAGTTATTCTAAGTTTATTCTCAGGTATTCCAAGTTTTCGTAGAGAAAAATATTTTGCAATTGCATAATCTTCACAATCTCCTGCCCCTGAACCTAAGAATTCAAAAGGAGCAGCCCAATAATCTTTTTGTCCCCAGTGGGCACTATCTCTACGATATTTTATTTTATTCCAAAAATCATTTACGTCTTTTAATTTATTTAATATATCTTTATTTTTGGCATTTTGAATTATTTTATCCCAAATTTCAGCTCTTCTTTTGGCTTTTTCTCCATATTTTGTATTTATGGCATCAAGTTTTTTTTGGGAAATATTATAGGTTTTCTGAGCATTTATTAGAGTAAATACAAAAGAAATAGTGAAAAAAGATATTAATAATATTTTTTTCAAAATTTCTCCTGTGTATTGATGTAGTTAATTTATTATTTTAGAATATTTAGTATAGCATCTTCCTGAATTTTATCACTATCATATTTAACAATAATAATATTTTCTGTGTCATTAATATACCATTCATCAATTTCATTTAGTGAATGTAGTTTATGTGTGTTTTTCGTATACTCTTCTGTTAGTGGAATATAAGATATTTTTTTCTTAGATGGATTTGGCATTGTCAAAATTAAAATAATCCATAAAACACAAATAATTGCAATTACAATAACAAGTGAAGATAATGAAACTTTTTCAAAGAATATTCCTCCTAAAACACCACCTAAAAATGTACCAAAATATCCAAATGAATTAAAAATTCCAAGAACTAATCCTCTTTGGTGAACTTTTGCAAATTTTGTAGCAAGTGATTGCATAATAGGTTCATGCATATTAAAACCAATAAAGAAAATTACAACCCCAATTACAAACATTGTTGAGTCTGTACTCATTCCAATGATTAAATATGAAACTGCAAAGAAAATAATTCCAATTGCAAGAATTTCTTTAAATTTACCTTTCTTCTCAGCTATTATTGCAGCAGGTGCCATAGCAAGGAAACCAAAAATCATAGCAGGTAAATATACTTTCCAAAGATCAGACATTACCCATTGAAAGTTATTAATTAACATCATTGGAATAATCATAAAAGCAAAAGTCATTAAACCCTTTTGTAAAAAGTTTGTGATATTCATTTTAATTAGATTAGAGTTTCCTAAAACTTGAGAAAGTTGAGCTTTTTTATTATAAGTATGTGTGATTTTAGGAGGATTAGGAACTGCTTTTAAAAGTACAACGATTGAACCTAATGCAATCACTGCAGTTAGATAAAATAAAGATTCTACTCCTGAATAAGAAGCAATTGTTGGACCTGCAATCATTGAAGCTGCAAAAGCAACACCTATGAACATTCCCATTGTAGCCATAGCTTTTGGTCTTTGTTCTTCTTTAACTAAATCACTAATAGTTGCAGTTACAACTGCACCAATAGCACCAGCACCTTGTAAAAATCTTCCCACTAAAAGCATTAAAATATCATCTGCTATTGCACAAAAAATTGAACCAATTGCAAATAATAAAAGACCTGTAATAATTGTACCTTTTCGTCCAAGTTTATCACTCATTACACCAAAAGGAATTTGAAAAATCATTTGTGTTAAGGCATAACCACCAACAACAATTCCAACTAAAGTAGTCGTTGCACCTTGTAAATTTAATGCATAAACTGACAAAACTGGTAGAACTATAAATAGTCCAAAAAATCTTAGTGAAATAATCAAACTAAGAGGTAAAATAGATTTAAGCATATATAATCCCGTCATTATTAAAATAGGGAAAGATTATATATTAATAAAATTAATTATACGTTAAAAGAAAAAGCCTATCTTATCGATAAGCTTAAGCAAAGTCTTATAATATATCTTCATTCTTTAAAAGTTATTTTTAATAATATTTTTTTCAAGCTAATATTTTAATTCTCTAAATAGTCTATTTGAGATATAATTGAATACTGGTCATTCCAGAGAGAAATATAGTAAAGAGTAAAAAATGAAAATAATTTTTATTTTAGTAAATATTTTAATTTATATGAATCTAAATTTGTTAGCTCAAGATGATAAGCTTGAAAATATAAAAACAAGTGCTGAGATAAGAGTATGTATTTGGCCACAATATTATGGAATATCTTACATAGATCCAAGAACTCAAAATTTAGTAGGAATTGATAGCGATTTAGCTATAGAATTAGCCAAAGATTTAGGTGTAAAATTAAAGTTAGTTAAAAGTTCTTTTCCTACTTTAATAAATGATATTAGAAATGATAAATGTGACATTGCAATGTTTGCAATTGGTAATACAAAAGATAGAAGAGCCAAAATGAGATTTACAACTCCACATTTAAGAAGTGATATTTATGCAATAACTACAAAAGCAAATAGAAAAATTAAATCTTGGGATGATATTGATAAAAAAGGTGTTGTGGTTAGTGTAGCTAAAGGAACTTATCATGAACCTGTAATGAAAGAAAAATTAAAATATGCCAAATTACAAGTAATAAAAGGCTTTAAACAAAGAGAAGATGAAGTTCAATCAGGTCGTGCGGATGTATTTATGACAGATTTTCCTTATGCAAAAAAAATGATTGCAAAAACAGATTGGGCTAAGCTTATTGCTCCTAATGAAATTTATTATTTAACTCCTTATGCTTGGACTATGGCATATGGTAATGATAAATTTTATGAAAGAGTGGAAAAATTTATTCAAGATATAAAAAGAGATGGTAGACTTCTAAAAATAGCTAGAATAAATGGTTTAGAAGAAATAGTAAAGTTAAAATAATCTACAAAAGATTAGGGAGATTTTCATTTTTATGAAAAGAATAAGCAAGATAATAATAGGTTCTATTATTGTATTTTTAATTGTTATTACTACTATTATGGCTTCATTAGTTATATTAAAAGATGAAGCAGTAAAAAATTATTTAACTATTTCAAAACTAAATGCAAAAGTTTTTTCTAAAGAATTAAACCAAGACATAAATAATATTGAAAAAACAATGATAAATGTATCATCTATTATTGATTTACATACAAATGATCAAAAAATCAATGATAAATTAGCTGATAGCTTGCAAAATTACCCTCAAATTAGATCAATTAATGTTCTGCAAAATGATAAAATTATTTATAGTTCAAATCATGATAATCTTAAAATTCTTGTTAAGAATATTGATTTATTTCCAGAAGCTATTTTTGATGATGAAATTTTAAAAATATCAAAACCATGGATTGGCAGAGATTTTGTTAGTGGTAATCAAATATCAACTTACCAAAAAAAAATTAATTATAAAGAATCTTCTTTCATTCCTATTTCAAAAAAAATAATTTCAAAAAGAGGTGAATATAATGTTATTGTAAATTTAAATAGTGATTATTTTATAAATAGATTTCAAAATTACATTAAAGACAATAATATAATTTTTGAATTAATTAGACTTGATGGGATTTTATTATTAAGTACTGAAAAATTGAAAATAGTTGGCAAAATACATGAGATGAAAAATTTATTAGAAAGAACTATTGAAAATAATCAAATTACTGATATTGAAATAATTGATGGTAAAAAATATATTGTCACACATATCATAACTGATAATTATCCTATAAGTTTAGTTGTAAGATTAGATTATGAAAAAAATCTACTAACTTGGAATAAAAAACAATATAACTTTTTTATAATTACAACAATTATTGTAATTATTAGTATTTTAATAGCTCTTATTTTTTTCTTTTTATATAATAAAAAAAGAGAAGAAGAAATAAAGTGGCAAAAACTTCAAGTACAAGAACATGAAAAATTTAAAATACTTTTTCAAAATTCATATTTTTTAAGTACTATAATGAATAGTTTAGGTGAAATAGTTGAAATGAATATTCCTGCTTTAAATTTTATAGGAGAGACACAAGAGTCTGTAAAAGGAAAAAACTTTTGGGAATTAGAGTGCTGGCCAGAAGAGAATAGAAGTAAAATAAAAAAATTAATAAAAAATTATACTAGTGATAGATTAGAATATGAATTTTGTGCAATAAATAAAGATAAAAAAGAAAAAATAATAGATTTCTCTTTGTCTTCCGTTGAATTTGAAGATGAAAAAATTTTGCTTGCTATGGGATTAGATATAACAAAAAGGAAAGAGGGCGAGAAAAAGCTTAAACAAGCATATACCGTCTTTAGTAATACAAGAGATGGAATTATTATTACTGATCATACCACTAAATTAATTGATGTAAACCAAGCCTTTGAAAAAATAACTGGTTATAAAAAAGATGAAGTAATTAATAAAAAAATAAATATTTTAAAATCAAAGATACATAGTGAGGATTTTCACAAAAACATATGGGATTGTATTTTAATAGATGGATACTGGGAAGGTGAAATCACTAATATAAACAAGAGTGGAAAAGAATATACAGAATGGCTGACTATAAATACTATATTTGATGAAAAGGGTGAAATTATAAATTATATTGGAGTATTTAGTGATATAACCGAGCAAAAACTAAAAGAAAAATTAATGAGTGAAAATAATAAGCTACTTTATCAACAAAGTAAAATGGCTTCAATGGGAGAAATGATTGAAAATATTGCCCATCAATGGAGACAACCCTTATCTGCTATATCAAGTTCTGCAACAGGTATTTTATTACAAAAAGAGTTGAATCTATCAACTGAAGAGAATGAAAAGGAATCTTTAACAGTAATAAATGAATATAGTCAGTATTTATCTAAAACAATTGATGATTTTAGAAATTATTTAAAACATGATACCAAGTTATATTTATTTAAAGTAAGTGAAGCTATTGAAAAAGCAATATCTCACTCAGGAATAAAAGTAAATAGTAATGAAATAAATTTAGTTCTTGATTTAAAAGATATTGAAATATGTGGAATTAAAAATGAATTTATTCAAGTTTTGATTAATATTATAAATAATGCAAAAGATGAATTAAAAGGAAAGAAAATTATTTCAAAGAATATATTTATAGAAGCATATAAAGAAAACAAGCATGTATATATTAAGATTAAAGATAATGCTGGTGGAGTTCCACCTCTAATAATAGATAGAATTTTTGAACCATATTTCACAACAAAACATCAATCAATTGGTACAGGAATTGGACTATATATGAGTGAAGAGATAATTAAAAATCATATGAATGGAATATTAAGCGTAAAAAATGAAAAATATATATATGAAAATGTAGAGTACACAGGAGCATGTTTTATTATTGATGTCCCTCAATAATCCAATTACTTTGCTCAATGCACAGATAAAAAATATTAAGGAAAATTTATGAAAATAGTTTTAGCTACAGGAAATAAAGGAAAAATTTCTGAATTTAAAAAACTAATGCCAAATGATGAAGTTATTGCATTTAAAGAACTAATTGGTGAATATGAAGTAGAAGAAGATAAAGAGACTTTTCAAGGAAATGCAATAAAAAAAGCCCAAGAGATTTATAAAAAATTAATCTCTCTAAATTTAAATGAAGAGATTCTAGTAATCTCTGATGATAGCGGTATAACTGTTCCAAAAATAAATAATGAACCTGGAATATATTCTGCAAGATATGCAGGAGTTGAGGCAAATGACAAAGATAATATTAAAAAACTAATCTTAAAATTAAATGAAAAAAACTTAGAAAAAACAGAAGCATATTATACAGCTTGTATAGCAATTGTATATAAAAATGAAACCTATACCGTTCATGGTTGGATGCATGGAGAAGTTATCAATAAAGAAGTAGGAAGCCAAGGTTTTGGATATGATCCTATGTTTATTCCAAAAGGATTTGATAAAACTTTAGGTGAACTTCCTCATGAAGTTAAGAAAGAATTTTCACATAGAAGTCAAGCTTTAAAATTAGCTAAAAAAGTTTTAGAGGTGATTTTATAACAAAGTTCAAAGTTTCAATTCTTTTATCAATTTCTTTATATTTCTTAATCATAAATCATTAAATAATAATACTAATAATTTAGCTACTTAGTTGCAATTTATTTGGCTATAATTTGCTTAGTTTCTATTTTAAAGGAGTTTTATGAAGAAGAAATTTTTATTGTGTAAATTATTACTTTTAACTATTTTTACTTCCATATTATACTCAAACGATTTAGATGAAATTAAAAAAAGAGGTGAACTTCGACATATTGGGATTCCTTACGCTAATTTTGTTACTGGTTTAGGTGATGGATTAGACGTTGAATTAATAAAAGGCTTTGCAAAACACTTAGGTCTTAAATATCGCTATGTTCCTTGCTCTTGGATAGATTTATATGATTATCTAATAGGTCAAGAGCAAAAAAATAGTAAAGACGCGACTTTGTTAAATAAAACTAATCCCAAAGGTGATCTTATTGCTAATGGTATGACTATTTTAAATTGGAGAAAAGAAATACTAAATTTCTCAAATCCAACTTTTCCCTCAGGCGTTTGGTTAATAGCTAGAGCTGATTCAACTTTGACTCCAATTAAACCAACTAATTCTATAGAAAATGATATATCTTTGGTAAAAAGAAAGCTTTCAGGGAGAAGTGTATTAGCTCTTAAAAAGACAGGCTTAAATCCAAAACTATATGATATAAATAATACAAGTAATGTAACTATTAAATTACTAGATAACAAAAATCCAGATATTATAGAATTAATTCCAGCAATTATAAAAAATGAAGCAGAAACAACCTTACTTGATGTTCCTGATGCCTTAATTGCTATTAATAAATGGCCAGGTGAGATAAAAGTAATAGGTCCAATTTCTGAAAACCAATTAATGGGAGTTGCTTTTAGAAAGACCTCTCCTTTACTTTTGAATGAATTTAATAAGTATTTTAAAAAAATAAAAGAGGATGGGACTTATAATAAACTAGTTCTAAAATATTATCCTGATGTATTTCAGTATTATAGAGATTTTTTTAAACAAGATGATTAATTTTATTGGTAAAAATTTATATATTTTCTTTGCTGGATTAATTTTAGTATCTTATTTATTTACTTTAATTATAATTACAGTTATTGATCAAAAACAAATTCAAGATTTTCAAAAAAAAGAGATTAATTCTTATATTGAAAGTAAAGCTGGCGATTTAGAGTATTTTTTTGATGTTTTAAAAAAAGATATTTCAAATGTTTCCCAGAATAAAAGTCTGTCCACATATTTCTTAAACAAAGCCTTAGGTATGTCAATGGAATATGGGCTAGAGGTAAATATAAATAAAATAAATAGATTTTTAAGTGAAGTTATTATCTCAGAGCGTATTAAAGACAATCCTATTTTTAAAGATATTATATTAATTGATTTAAAGAAAAATATAATTTCTTCTGAATATAAAATCGCTTTACAAGATTTGAAAACTCTAGAAAATTTAGATATATCAAAGGCAGATAATCCTTATATTAAAATAGCCAAAAATAGAAGAGATATTTATATTTTAAAAAATGTATTTGTAAATGAAAAAGTTCTTGGTACTCTTGTCTTTTTAATTGATTTAGAAAATATATTTAATAATTTGATTACTAAAACAGATCAATTTATTTTAGTAAGTGAAGATATATTATTAACAAAATCTGATCTAAGTTCAAAGTCTATATTAGAAAATAAAAAGTATATAGAAGTTTCAATATCCAATACTCCTTTCTCTCTTTATGGAAAAGTAAATGAGCGAGAGTATGAGTCTTTTTTCTCCAAATGGTTTAGTTTTTCTTTAGCTTTTTTAGCAATACCAATATTAATTGTTTTATATTATTTAATCTTATTAAATAATAAAAATATTAAACTTAGCGAAGAAATTAAAAACTCAATAAAAGATAAACAAAATGAAAAAATTATCTTGCAACAATCAAAAGTCGCAGCAATAGGCGAAATGATTGGAAATATTGCTCACCAATGGAGACAACCTTTAAGTGTTATTACTGCACAAGTTACAGGCATAAAGTTGTCTTTAGAGTTTGAAAAAGAGTTGTCAAAAAAAGAGTTAATAAATATTATGGATAATATAAATAATCAAGCTCAGCATTTATCAAAAACTATTGATGATTTTAGAAGTTTCTTTAAAGGCAATACAAATGATATTAATGAATTTGAAGTAAAAAATACATTAGAAAATGTAAAAAATCTTACAAAAGATACTTTTAATAATAATTTTATTGAATACAATGCTTCTATAGAAGAATGCAAGTTAAAAGGAAATGAAAATATTTTAATTCAAGCACTTATAAATATTTATAATAATGCAAAAGATGCCTTAGTGAATAACGGCTTTGATGAAAAACTTTTTTATGTGGAAGCCAAAAAAGAAGCTAATGATTATGTAATTACAATCAAAGATAATGGAAAAGGAATACCTGATAATATCATTGAAAAAGTTTTTGAGCCATATTTCACAACAAAACACAAATCAGTTGGAACAGGAATTGGATTATATATGACAAATCAAATTATTACAAAACAATTTAAAGGTTCTATTTTTGTTACAAATGAAAAATATTCTGCAAAAGGTAAAGATTTTGTAGGTGCACAATTTAAAATAAAAATACCATTGGATTTTTCTTAAAACTATTTAATGATTTTTTTATAAACTCTTATATTAAAATCTAAATCTTCCACGATTAATTCTATTTGGTAATTATTTTCCTTTTTTTTAATAAAAGCAAAAATATCATAATCTTCATTCTCTATTTGTATTTTATCTATTGATTCTATCGTCTCTAAAGCTTCTAAAGAGTTAAGATACTCTTCTAAAAAAAGAAGATGGTTTTTTGCTTGAATATATCTATATTGATTTAAGATATTGATAGAGTTTATACTTTTTACTTCTAAAATTTTTATTATTAAGATAGAGAATATAAATATTAAAATCAAAGTTGAAAATAGAGTAAATGCTTTTTTTTTCATAATTTAAATTTCCAAATTTGTGATATTTCACCATCTAATGTTATATCTATTGTTAATATATTTGAGGCTTTTGACATATTAAAAAAAGTAACATTTTTAAGTAAGATATTATTTTCATAAAAAAGTGTTGAACCATCATATATTAATTTATTTTCTATTTTTGGAAGGTTTTTTTCTATAATTATTTTTGTTGAGTTTAAATCAATTTTTAAAATAGCTATTTTTTGATTTATAATTTGTGTTTCATAAAGTTCTTTTTGGAAATTAAATGTATAAATCAAAACTATTGAAGAAATTAAAACTACTAAAATTAGTTCAAAAAGAGTAAATGCTATTTTTCTATTTTTCATTTTTTCTTAATTTCATATTTTACAAGTTTTATTTTTTTATCTTGATATTCTATTTTCTTTACTAAAATATCTTCTGCTTCTGAATCATTTTTTATAATTAATATATTTTCAAAAGAGTTTGTAAAATTTTTGTTGTAAGTATTTGTATTAAAAGAGTTTTCTATGTCGTTTAAGAGCTGAAATTGTTTATCAAAGTTTTCATAGTAGGAGTTTTGTGAAAATCCTACTATTATAAAGCTTAGCAAAGCTATGCTAATTAAAGTTTCAAAGAGAGTAAAACTATTTTTTTCCAATCTCTATTGCTTTATTATGTGAAGCTTCGATAGCTTTTATCATAGAATCTCTAACTGAACCTTCTTCTAGTTTTCCTACTCCAGCTGCTGTTGTTCCACCAGGACTCATAACTGAATCTTTGATTATTGCAGGATGATTTGTATTTAAAAGTTCAGCAAAACCTTCAAAAAGTCCTTGTACTAGTTCTTGACTGATACTTCTTTGAAGTCCAGCTTTAACCGCTCCATCACTTAAACTCTCAGCAATTAAACATAAAAATGCTGGGCCACTTCCTGCCACAGCTGTTGCAATATCAAGCTGGGCTTCTGTTTCTACCCAAACAGTTTTTCCCACATGATTAAAAAGTTCAAGTGCAAGGTTTTTAGCCTCTTTATCTCCTGTAATTGTTGTAGTTGATTTAGAAACTGATGCAGCTACATTTGGCATAGTTCTAATATAAAATTTTGCTTTTATTTGTTTCTTTATTGTATCAAGTGTTGTTCCAGCTAGGATTGAAAAAACAATATTTGCTTCTCCTTGTAATCTTGCTGCAACACTTTGTAAGGCATAAGGTTTTACACAAAATATTATATTTTTAGCAGAAATATCTTCTGAATCAGAAAGTACTTTTATTTCTATTTCAGGGAGTTGATTTTTAATCTCTTGTAATTTCTTTATGTCTCTGCCAATTATCTCAAGCTCAAAGCTATTTGTAAGGCCACGAGCAAGGGCTTGTGCCATAAATCCATTTCCTATAAGCGTTAATTTCATGTTTTACCTTCCTAGCTTTTTTTATTTAATTGTATCTAATTATTTATAATAGCAAAATAGTCAAAAAAAAGTAAGAAAATAGCAAGGATAAAAAGGATAAAATATCTGAATTTTGAAAAAAGGATTATTCAAATGATTAAGAATTTAAAATTTAGAAATTTACTGCTACTAGTCTCTTTAGGGTTTTTACTAGCTTCTTGTTCTTCTAAAAAAGAAGGTACGCAAGAGTATGATAAGCCAGCGCTGTATTGGTATAATAAAATGATAAAACAAGTTAGTACGGGCTATTTAGAAGAAGCAGATGATACTTATACTTCTTTAGAAAGTGAACATAGAAATACTCCCTTACTTCCAACTGCTTTACTTATTTTAGCAAATGGACATATTGATGAAGAAGAGTATCAACTTGCAAACTTTTATTTAGATGAGTATATAAAAAGATATGCGCTTAGTAAAAATATTGATTATGTAAGATATTTAAAAATTAAAGCAAATTTTCTAGGTTTTTCTTATGATTTAAGAGATCAACAACTTATTGAAGATACTATAAAAGAGATTGAAGAGTTTAAAACTCAGTTTTCAAGATCTCCTTATATGCCTTTAGTAAATACTATGAGTGCAAGATTGTTTATGGCAAAAGCTACTTTAGATAAAGAGATTGCCGAACTTTATAAAAGAGTTAATAAACCAAAAGCAGCAGAATTTTATAATGAAAAAGTAAAAGAAACTTGGGTTGAACCAACAGAAATTAAAGATGTTGATGTCCCTTTATACCGATCTATATTTGAATAAAATATTAAAAAATAAAACAAATTTTTAGGAGTTTATATTTATGGAATTAGAGAATTATGATTCTTTTCCTCAGGAAATACCATTAATTATTGAAGATGATGTATTTTTATACCCGTTTATGATTGCGCCACTTTTTTTAAATAGTGATGAAAATATTAAAGCAGTTGAACACGCAATTGAAGAGAATAAATTAGTTATAGTAACTGTAAGTAAACCTGGGTTTGAGGGAAAAAGAGAAAAGGATAGCTTCTATAACGTGGGAGTTATTGGAAATATTATGAGAAAAGTAAGTCTTCCTGATGGAAAGATAAAAGTGCTTTTCCAAGGTTTGGCAAAAGGTATAATCAATGATTATAATACAGAAAATCCTACTTTTGTTGAAGTATCAAAATTAGAAGATGAAGAGTATTCAAAAGAGAGTGTTAATTCTATAATCAGTGTTTTAAGAGAGCAGGTTAAAAAACTTTCAAGAATAAATTCAAAATTTCCAGCTGATTTGATTAAAACAATAGAAGAAAATGACGATGCAACAAGAATTGCTGACCTTATCTCTTCAGTTTTAAGAGTTAAAAAAGATGAAGCATTTGTACTCTTTTCACAAACAAATATTGAAAAAAGATTATTAGAGATTATTGAAACTATTAAAAAAGAGATTGAGAGTTTTAAAATACAAAAAGAGATTACTCAAAAAGTAAATTCTAAAATTGAAAAAACTCATAAAGATTATTTCTTAAAAGAACAAATAAAAGCTATTCAAAAAGAATTAGGCGGAGATAATCAAAAAGATGTAGAAATAAAAGGCTACTCTAAAAAATTAAAAAAATTAAAAAAACATATGCCAGAAGATGGTTATAAAGAGACTAAAAAGCAGATTGAAAAATTATCAAGAATGCATCAAGATTCTCCTGATTCAGCACTTTTACAAACATATATTGAAAATGTATTAGAAGTTCCTTTTGGAGAATATTCTGATGTAAAAATATCAGTTGATAGTGTTGATGATCAACTAAATGTAGATCATTACTCTTTAGAAAAACCAAAAGAGAGAATTTCTGAGTATTTTGCAGTTAAAGAGCTTTTAGAACAAAGAAATATAAAAAACCTAAAGTCTAAAGGAACAGTTTTATGTTTTGTAGGACCTCCAGGTGTTGGTAAAACTTCTTTAGCAAACTCTATTTCAAAAGCACTTAAAAGACCACTTGTAAGAATTGCACTTGGTGGAATGGAAGATGTAAATGAATTAAGAGGACATAGAAGAACCTACGTAGGAGCAATGCCAGGACGAATTGTAAAAGGCTTAGTTGATGCTAAGAAAATGAATCCTGTAATTGTACTAGATGAAATTGATAAAATAGGAGCAAATAATAGAGGTGATCCAACTGCTGTTATGCTTGAAGTTTTAGACCCTGAACAAAATCATGAGTTTAGAGATTTATATTTAAATTTTGCAATTGATTTATCACAATGTATTTTTGTAGCAACAGCAAATGATGCTAGACGAATTCCTCCTGCATTAAGAGATAGAATGGAATTTATTGAAATGTCTTCATATACTCCAAATGAAAAATATCATATTGCAAAGGATTATTTAATTCCTCAAGAGTTAGAAAGACATGGATTAAAACAAAGCGAAATTACTTTATCAAAAGTTACAATTGAAACTATTATTGCTAAATATACAAGAGAAGCAGGAGTTAGAAATCTAAGACGAGTTTTTGCAAAATTATTTAGAAAAGCAGTTAAAAAACTTTTAAAAGATGAAGAACTTAAAAAAGTTTCAATTAATACAAAAAATATTCATGAATATTTAGATAATCCAATTTTTGAAATTGACCCAGCTGATAAGAAAAATTCAATTGGACTTACAAATGGTTTAGCTTGGACATCAGTTGGTGGTGATGTTCTAAAAATTGAAGCTGTTAAAATTAGAGGAAAAGGTTTACTTCAAGTTACAGGAAACTTAGGTGATGTAATGAAAGAATCATCAAGAATTTCATATTCAGTAGTAAAACTTCTAATTGACGATGGAAAAGTAAAAATAAATAAAAACCTTATTCCAAAAACTTCTAAAGAAGAAGAGGAAAACACTAAATCAGATGCAAGTGAAATCTATAAAAGATATGATATTCATTTACATGTTCCTGAAGGTGCAACTCCAAAAGATGGTCCAAGTGCTGGTATTGCGATGGCTACAACTATTGCTTCAATATTATCACAAAAAGAAGTTAGGTCTGATGTTGCTATGACAGGTGAGTTAACTTTAACAGGAAAAGTTTTACCAATAGGTGGATTAAAAGAGAAATTAATAGCTGCTTTTAAAGCAAAAATGAAACTTGCTTTAATTCCAAGAAAGAACTTTTTAAGAGATTTAGATGAAATTCCACAAGAAGTTAAAGATGCAATGCAAATAAAAGCTGTTGATACTATAGAAGATGTATTAAAAGAAGCTTTAGTTTAATTAAGATGAAAAAATAAAAAAAATGAAACGTGGAGCAAGAGATAGTCAAGTTGTAAATAACTTCTTTTCTCTTGCTACAATTATAATAATCTCTATTGTTTTAGTTTTATATACAAAATATATTAGAAAAGATGAGAGTAAAAACTCTAAAAATGAGATTGTTAAACTACAATGTGAAAAAGATGAATACACTTATTCAAAGATTTTTAATCAAAAACTTTTAAATAGTTCTATAAATGCTTTAGAAAAAGGCTATTATATTTTAGATGGTGCATTTTTACCAGCAGAATATATGAAATCGAATATAAAAACTTTTATAACTTTGAAAGAAGTTGATAAGTTTTTTGTAGATTCAATTGGAAGTGAAGCTAAAAAAGATATTAAAAAATTTGTAAAAATTCAATATGAGATTATTGAAAATGATAAGAAGAATCCAAATAAAAAAAATGAAGAGTGCAAATTAAAAGCAGGGTCTTTAAAGACTTCTTTTTTAGTTAATTCAAAAGAGATATTTAGGATTTATACAGATTTTACATTTATGTATAAAAATGCGATAAAACAAAGAGTTGATTGCTCAATAAAGGTATTTAAAAATAATGTTCAAAAGTAAAGATTTTACACTCACAAATATTACAATTGGTTTAACTGTTCTTATGTACTTGTTTCAAACAAATATAAGCTATGGTAGCCTTTATTTAGGCCTTAATATGTATTTTATTGAAGGTGGATTCTTTTGGCAACCATTAAGCTCAATGTTCGCTCATGGTGGCTTAGGACATCTTGGAATGAATATGTTTGTTCTTTATCAGTTTGGAAATCCTATTGAAAAAATCTTTGGAAAAAAAGGTTTTACAATAGTATATTTAATAGGTGGATTATTAACTTCTCTTTTAAGTTTTGCATATATTTACTTTTTAGATAGCCAAGTTAATTTAGTGGGAGCTTCTGGTGCGATTTGTGTACTTATGGGATTTTATGCATATTTTGATAAGCATCAAAGAAAAGGAATAATTACTTGGATATTAATTATCTCAGTAGCACCACTACTTATAGGTCTTCCAATTGCATGGTATGCTCACTTTATTGGATTAGGGATAGGTCTTCTTTTAGGGGTTATGAGAAATAAATAGCTTTAATTATTTACAAAATATGTCACAATAGACATAAATAGTAATACTCCTGCGATTCCAATAAATATCTCTTTTAACTTTACTGTTGGATTTAAAGTCCCACAGTAAGGGCATCGTCCTATTTTTGACTGAATTTCTGCTTTACACATTCTACATGGTTCTAAGTTGATAATAAATCCTTTAAAAATGAAATAATATCACTAAAAAACTAGAAGTTAACTTTAGCTCAAGATAAATAATATAATTAATAAAGCAATAAATTATTTTATAATTTTTTTATCTTGATTTTTTAAATATAAATTTATAATAATTATGAAATAATGACGTATTAGTGACAAATAAAGGGAACGTTATGTTAAATAATTTATCAATAAAGTTAAAATTAATAGGTGCATTTTTATTAATTGCAATATTAGTAGCAGTGTTAGCAGGGTATAGTAATTATGGTGTGTCTAAGACATCTGAGGGTTTTTCTAATTATAGAGAAATGGCAAGAGATAGTGTCTTAGCAAGTGGAGTTCAATCAAATATGTTGATGCTACGTATGAATGTTAAAGATTATTTAGCTAAACCAGTACAAAAAGAAATTGATGAATTTGACCTTTATTATAAAAAAACAACAGATTTTGTAGATGAAGCATTAAAAGAGATAAAAAAATCAAGTAGAGCACCTCAGGTTAGAAAAATGTCTGAAGAGTTAGTTGTTTATAAAGAATCTTTTTATAAAGTTATAGAAGATATGAACAAACGAAATGATATTGTAGATAATAATCTAAATATTAATGGAAAAAAGATTGAAGAACTTTTATCAGCTGTAATGCAAAGTGCTAACAATGATGGAGATAAAGATGCTGCAATTACAGTTGCACAAGCTGTAAGAACAGTTCTTTTAGCAAGAATATATACAGAAAAATATCTTAAATCAAACAGAGAAGAAGATGCTATTAGATCAAAAAAAGAGTTTGATATTTTAAAAAATCAACTTGTTGATATACAAAAAGAGATTCAAAATCCTCAACGAATAGAACAATTAAAAGAGTCTATGGAACTTATTTCTATTTATAACAAAGGTGTATATGAAATTGTTGAAATTATAAAAGAAAGAAATAATATTGTTCATAACCAACTTAATAAAATTGGACCAAATATTGCAAAATTAGCAGAAGATGTTAAGTTATCTATAAAAAAGGATCAAGATATTATTGGGCCTGCTGTTGCCGAGCTTAATCAAAGTATTGTAAGTACATCTTTAATTATTGCAAGTATTGTTCTTATTTTAGTGATTTTATGTGGAATTATTATACCAAAACAGATTTCTTCTAAAATCAATGTATTTCAAGAAGGAGTTTTAGGTTTCTTTAGATTTTTAAATAAAGAGAGTGATGTTGCAAAACCTATTAATATTGATAGTACTGATGAAATAGGAATAATGGCAAAAATTGTTAATGATAATATTATAAAAACTAAAAAACTTATTGAAGATGATGAGTTATTGATTAATGATGTAAAAAGAGTAGTTGAATTAGTTAATCAAGGAAAAATACGTCAAGTAATTAGTGTTTCAACAACAAATGAAAGTTTAGAAGAATTAAAACGAATTTTTAATGAAATGCTTGACACTATTAGTAAAAAAGTTGATGATGATATCAATACTATTGAAAAAGCATTAACAAGTTATCAAAAATTAGATTTTACACATAGATTAGCTAATCCAACAGGTGAGACTTCAAAAGGGTTAAATTCACTTGCTGAAATAATTAATAGTATGTTAGTTGAAAATAAAACTAATGGTATGACATTAGATAAAAGTAGTAATATTTTACTTGAAAATGTAAACTTGCTAAACATAAATTCAAATGAAGCAGCGGCTTCTTTAGAAGAAACATCAGCTGCCTTGGAACAAATTACAGGAAATGTTTCTCAAAATACTCAAAATGTAGTTAAAATGGCTGAATTTACGAACCAACTAAATGAATCTGCAAAAGATGGACAATCTTTAGCAACTCAAACAACTGAAGCTATGGATGATATTAATAATCAAGTATCTGCAATTAATGAAGCAATTACAATTATTGATAAAATTGCTTTTCAAACAAATATTTTAAGTTTAAATGCTGCGGTTGAAGCTGCAACTGCTGGGGAAGCAGGAAAAGGTTTTGCTGTTGTTGCTCAAGAGGTAAGAAACTTAGCTTCAAGAAGTGCAGAAGCTGCAAAAGAAATTAAAAATTTAGTTGAAAGTGCTAATACAAAAGCAAATGATGGTAAACAAATTGCTGATAAAATGATAAACGGTTATGCTGGTTTAAATGAAAATATTAGTAAAACAGTAGATTTAATTGCACATGTTGAAAATGCAACTAAAGAACAACTTCTAGGAATAGAGCAAATAAATGATGCTGTAGCCTCTTTAGATAGAAAAACACAAGAGAATGCAAGTATTGCTTCAGAAACTAGTGATATTGCAGTAGAGACTGATACTATTGCTAAATTAATTGTATCAGATGCAAATGAAAAGAATTTCATTGGTAAAGATAGTGTTACAATTAGAAAAGTGGAAAAAATAGAAAAAAGTGAAAAGAAAGAACTTCCTTCTTATGAAAATACTAAAAGTACAACAAAAGAGAAAGTAAATGACAATTTCCATAATAAAAAAAATGAAATAAAAAGTATACAAAAGAGAGATCCAAAAATCATAAAAGCTGAAAGTTCAAAAGATGATGATGAATGGGAAAGTTTTTAAACTATAAAAACTTTATATTTGTTACATATTGTAATTTTCTTGCAATATGTAACATATTTAGATAAAATACCTTTATGTTTATTCACCTAGATTTAGATTGTTTTTTTATATCTGCTCACAGAACTATTGATAAAAGTTTAGAAAATATTCCTGCAGCTGTTGGAGGAAGAAGTAACTTAAATATTTTCTCAACTAAAAAAGAAGTTCGAAAGATTAGTGAAAATAGTGGTGCTTTTGTAAGTACTATTTTAACTAATGAAGGTCAAAAATCTTTTCAAGATTATTTTGTAGATGAAAATGGAAAAATCAGAGGAATAATCACAACTTCTTCTTATGAAGCTAGAGCTTATGGGGTTAGAACTGCTATGAGTGTAAATGAAGCTTTAACTCTTTGTCCAAAGCTTAAAATGGTTCCACCTAACTATCCTTTATATCACGAGCTTTCTCAAAAACTTTTTAAACTTTTAGAACATGAAATTCCTTTAGTAGAGCAGTTTTCAATAGATGAATTTTTTGGAGATTTAAGTGGTTATATAGAAGATTCAGAAGTTGTGGATTTTGCATACAATTTAAAACAAAAAATAGCAAATGAACTTGGTTTACCAATTTCTATTGGTATTGCAAATACAAAGTTTTTATCAAAATTAATTACAGAGTACGCAAAACCCGATGGGGTTAAGTATGTAAAAAAAGAAGATATAAAAAATTTCACAAGAGATATTCCCATTGAAGAATTCCCTGGAATTGGAAAAGCATATCAAATAAGACTTAAAGGTTATGGAATAAGAACTTTAGGTGATATAGAAAAGAAAAGAGAACTTTTTTATTCTTGGAAAAAGCCTGGTATTGAATTATATAATCGAGTTTGTGGAATAAATGACAATCAAATAATACAACATAGAGATAAAAAATCAATAGGAATAGGGCGAACTTTTGACAAAATATATGATAGAAATGAGATTCAAAGAAGAGTAATAATCTTAAGTAGATATCTTTGTTTTTTGGTTAAAAAAGCTGATGTTAATCCACTAACTTATGCAATAAAAATTAAGTATGAATCAAATATAAAATCCAAAGATTATGTAAATGTAAATCGTATTTTTAATGAAGAGGATTTTAAATTTAATATGAAAAAACTTTTTATAAAAAACGATAATCATAAAAGCCATGGAATTGTTCAATTAAATATAACTGTATCAAACTTTACAAAACCTAGAGAGTTTACTTATAATCTTTTTGAGTATGAAAATGATTTGAAAAAAAGAGAACTTAGTAATAAAATTCAAGGTTTAAGAGATAAATTTGGAATAGATATAATAAAAAATGCCTCAGAATTAGAAGAAAGAAAAACTAAATAAAAAAGGAGTTTTACTCCTCTTTATTTTCTTCTAATGTCATTTCTTTTATTTCTTCTTCTTTTTCTTTTTTTATAAATAAAGTTTGTGAAGGATAAGCAAAGTCACAATTATTCTTTTTCACTAAATCATTTATTTTTACAATAACATCTTCTTTAACTCCTAACCAATTTTCCCAAGCAGGACTTCTAGTAAAACAATAAACTAAAATATTTATAGAACTACTAGCATACTCATCTACAAAAACTAAAAGAGTTCTTTTTACACCTTGTAAATCTTCTCTTTTAATAGCTTCAAACTTTTTTGTAATACTAGAACGTGCATTTTTCCCTGTAGCTATGTCAGGATGATTTTCAAGCATATTTAGGATGTCACTTTTTAGATTAACTATATCACTCATCTTACTTTCATATGTGATATTTAAAGTCATCTTTATTCGTCTACCAATTCTTCTTTTAGAGTAGTTTTTAATATGAGCATTTGCAAGTTGAGAATTTGGAATAGTAATCATTGCATTATCAAAAGTCCTAATTCTTGTAGTTCTCATTCTAATATCTACAACAGTTCCTTCCACATCATTAGTAACAATCCAATCACCTTGTGATAAAGAATTATCAGTCATAATATTTAAAGAACCAAAGAAGTTTGCAAGTGTATCTTTTGAAGCTAAGGCAATAGCAATACCCCCAACTCCAAGTGAAGCTGCAATTGCTTTTATATCAAGGCCTAATTGTGTAAATAAAAATAAAATTACAAGTATAATTAAAATTATTTTTATAATTCTTAGAATAAAAACAATCATTTCTCTTCTAACATTAGGATACTTCTCAATTAAATCTTGCGCAAAGTTAGAAATAAAATTAGATAACAAACTATAAATTACCCAAGTTATAAGACCCATGTAAAGTGTATTTAACCAAGGAATAATTTTACTTATTAATAAAGGGTCTTTTATAAGAATATATATTGAAATGTGAAAAGATAAGATATATAAAGCCATTACTAGGGGTTTTTCTGTAGATTCTTTTAGATATATATGAATATTACTTTCATCTTCACTATCTTCAATATCTTCTTCATCTATATCTTTATCTTTTTGTTTTTTTGTATTTTCGAATAGTCTACTTAAAATAGAAGTTAAAAGTGTAATAATTCTAGTGTTTAAAAGTCTAAAAAATATTATTATCATAATTACTAAAAGTAGTTCTCCAATTGAAAAATTAAAATGATAAATAACTAGCTCCGAAACAGGGGATAAAAAAGGAAGTGCATCAATTTTTTTTATAAAATATTGTAAATTAAATTCATCAATAAAGAAATTTGTTTTTCTATATAAATTTATATTATCTAATAAATACTGCAAGGTATATAGCTGTGTCTCATTTTGTTCAACAAGTTTTTCATAGTTTTCTACAAGATCTTTTGCTATTTTATTATCATTTTTTAATTCTTGAGTATAAATATCTTTATATTCTAAGGACAAATCATTTTGTAAAACTTTTATATTATTTGAAAGAATATTTACAAAAAAGCTTTTTTCTTTGAATGATCTTTTTGCGTAAATAATATCAATTAAGGTATTTTCATACATTCTTAATTCTTTTAATTCTATAAGTTTAATTTCATCTCTTTTTACTGCAATATCATTATTTTCTTTTTTATTTATTTTAATTCTATTTGTTAAATAAGAAATTTCTCTATTATATTTTTTTTGATCAGTCTCTTTTTTTAAGTAAGTCTCATTATTTATGTTTTCAACAACTTCTTGAGCAATCTTTTCTTGTTTTGCTAGTTTTTCTTCTACAATATCTTTATCTTCTACACTTGTTTGAACTTCCGAGGTATTAGTATTTGTAGAGGCTTCTTGCTCTGTTGCACAAAAGAGATAAATAGGGATAACAAACAATAAAAAAATTATTTTGAAAAAAGATAGTTTCATTAAAACTCCATAGATTAAATATAAGTAAAAGTATATAAAAAAAGAGCTTATTTTCTGTTTTATGATAATAGTTCTCATAATTAGGAAACATTAAGTTTCACTTTGCTAAGATTATGATATTCATTATCATAAAGGATTTAAAGATGTCAATTTTAATTATTGGTGGAGACAAAATAAATACAATTAAAAATATATTAGAAGAGTTTGGAAATTTTTCTATAACCCATTGGGATACTAGAAAAAAATCAAGTGCATGTCGAAAAGATATTCCACTAAATACAGATTATGTTTTGATGTTAACGGATTTTATAAATCATAATGCAATGTATAAATATAGAAAAGAAGCGAAAAAGAAAAATATTCCTTTAATCTGTAGTAAAAGAAGTGCAAGTTCAATTCATTGTGAAGTATGCAAATTTTTAAAAATTAATAAATGTGAAGGATAAATAATGAGTGAGATGATTGTAAATGAATTATCAAGTTTTAATAACTATAGATATGAAGCGGATACAAATAGGGTTATAAATTTAAAAGGCATCTCAAATGCAGATTTGGATGAATTTTTACAAATAGCTCATTTGTTAGATACAAATCGTATTAAATATAAGTTTACTACTAATATTGATATTAGAATTCTTGGTAAAAAGTAAGAGTGCAAGATGGGAAATATAGGTTTTGATATTAATAAAGAGTTTCTTCCAAGTTTTGATAAGTTTGATTCTCCTTCAAATCAAAGATTGATGTTTTTAAAATTTTTTAATCAAGAAGTGTCTTCTGATATGCGTTTTACAAAAGAGGAATTGGCTATTTGTAAAGAAGAGTCCCTTTTTGATATTTTTGCAAAAAAGATAATAAAAAATATCAGTTTTGATAATTATGTTTATTCTTCTATTAAAAATATAGATATAGAAAAAACAAAAAAGATAAATAGCTTTTTATCTAAAACGAACAAAAATAAAAAATTAAAACGAAACAGTTTTTCTTTTTTAAATAGTTTAGAAGAATCAAATGTTAATTTAGCAGTAAAACTAATAGATATTTTGGAAGATTGTAATTATTCTATGTTTTTAGATGGAGAGAAAATATTTAAAAATTTTGTATCACATAAAGTTCTAAGATCTGATAATAGTAGAGAAGTTTATGTACATAAAGATTCAATTGATGTTATTTCAAATGAAAACAATTTTAAAACAAAAATATTTACTTTTTGGAAACTATTAGATATGAGTAATTTGAAAATAGATGAGCATATAAAAAAAGCAGTTGATTGTATAAATACAAGTGAGTTTAAACAAGTTTATCTTGTGTATCCAAAAAATGCAAAATTTAATAAGCATGTTCAAGTTAAAACAGAAGAAATAAAAGTAGGGGAATATCAAATAAAACTTATTCCATATTCCCTACGTTCAACATTAAGATAAAAAGGAAGATAATGAAAGCAATTTTCTATGCAACAAGTACAGGAAATACAGAGTTGATTGCAAATAAAATAAAAGAAAAATTAGATGATTTTGAATTAATTGATATTTCTAGCGATGGAGTAAAAAAAATCAATGATTGTGAATCTGTAATTATGGGTGTTTCTACTTGGGGAGATGGTGATTTGATGGATGATTGGGAAGATTGTTTTGAGGATTTAAAAGAGATTGATTTTACTGGAAAAAAACTAGCTATTTTTGGTTTGGGTGATCAATATGGATATGAAGATACTTTTGTAGATGCTATGGGAATTATATATGAAGTAGTAAAAGAAAATGGAGCTCAAATTTATGGGCAAACTTCTACTTCTGGTTATGATTATGATCAGTCAAAAGCAGAAATAAATGATGAATTTGTAGGATTAGTAATTGATGAAGATAATCAAGCTGAACTTACAGATTCAAGAATTGAGAATTGGTGCAAAGATATTTCAAATATATAATAGTAATAATTGTTATTGATATTATAAAACTTTAAGAAGAAATACTCTATAATCCATTTTTAATTGATATGGATTATCATTTCAAAACACACAAAGGAAATAATTAATGAAAAAAGTTAGTATAATCGTTGCTTCTTTACTATTAGCTAGTAATTTAAGTGCAGATGATAGCATTGCTAGTGCAATAAAAGCAGGAACAGTAAGTGGTGATGTAACACTTTATGGTGAAAAACAAAATAATAATGGATCAAATAAAGATGCAGGATTTACTTCAGGTTCAATTGGAGTTAACTTTGAAACAGGTTCTTTAAATGGTTTTAAAGCAGCTGTTGGTTTTAGAGGGAATCATGACTTCTCTGAAGAAGAAGATGGAGATTACTCAAATGATGAAACAACTAAAACAATCTTCCATACAGCAAATATTTCATATGCAAATGAGTATGCAAACTTTACTCTTGGTAGACAAGAAATTGATTTAGAATGGTTAGGTGATTTCCATGAAGCAGGGATTTTAGGTATTACTGCAATTCCTGATACAACTGTAGTATTGGGACTTACACAAAGAATTGCCGTAGCTGATGCTGATGCGCCTTTAGAAGATTTTCATGATTTTGGTGAAGATGTGGATTACGCAGCAGTTCTTGATATAAAGTATGAAGGAGTAAAAGGTTTATTAGTAAATCCTTACTATTACAAAGCTGATAATTTAGCTAAATGGTATGGTTTAAAACTTGATTATGATGCTGAAATGTTTGGAATTACAACTCATGGAGCTAAAAGTAATGAAGATGTAAGAGGAACAGAAGATGGTCAAATCTTACATTTTGAAGGACGAACAAACTTTGCAGGATTAGGATTAAACTTAGGTTATATCTCAACTGACAATGACGGTGGTGCTGGAAGCATGGAAGAATTAGGAGATAATATTAATCCTTTAGAAGATGGAAATCAAGTATATGAAGTAGACGCAGATACTACATACTTTGGATTATCATATGAAATTTCTGGTGTAGAATTAGGCGCTCTTTATGGTCAAACAAAGTATTCAGGTGATAAAGAAAAAGAATTAAATTTAATGGTTGATTATGGGATTACTGATAATTTAGCTATTGGAGCTTTATTTGTTGATGTTGATGCTGAAGATTCTGATGATGATTATAATAAAATCGCTTTAACATTAGAATACTCTTTTTAGTCAAAAATTAAAATATTAACTTGCCAAGAAAGCATTTAAAACTCATCTTTTAGGGCTTTCTTGGTAGAACTTTCTTTTTTCACTTTTTTTAGATAAGATTCCGTATTATTTAAAAAAATATTGGGAGAATAATGCAAATTATAAAAATCATCTTCATTTCATCATGCCTTATCCTAATTTTAGGCTGTACAAAGCAAGTTCCTTGGGACAAAGTTTCAATCATAAATAATACAAATAATAATATAAATATAAGTAAAAAAATAGATGAAAAAACTCCCTCAAATAAAGTAAGTAAAAATGAAAAAGATTTTTTAAAAATTTTAAAAGATGATAAATATGCTTCTTTATGTTCTAGCCAAGATAAATATCTAACTATTACAAATATGGAAGATAGTCCAAAGAAATCAAATTTAGTAAGAGAACTTTTTTATGAATATACAAATAATTTG
>Ga0193962_1000256_pt1 | contig 24273 bp, 22 predicted proteins | sample FB_5_MG_FD_140335 | JGI IMG/M metagenome (GOLD analysis project Ga0193962, IMG submission 140335) | Microbial mat bacterial communities from the Broadkill River, Lewes, Delaware, United States - FB_5_MG | ecosystem: Environmental > Aquatic > Freshwater > River > Microbial mats | place: USA... | reverse complement strand
TCTTCGTGAGCATGCTCTTCTTCGTGACCATGTTCTTTTTCATGACCATGTTCTTCTTCATGACCATGTTCTTCTTCATGACCATGTTCTTCTTCATGAACATGCTCTTCTTCATGACCATGTTCCTTCTCATGATCATGTTCTTCATGCTCATCACCAAGATGGACATCAACATCATCAACAAGGCAACGCGCTTCATCAGGTAGCTTAACTAGAGCATACGCATCTTGAAATACCTGTAAGGCCGACGCTACTTTAGCTTTATCGGCTTCAGATGTAGCTTCATACTCAAACCCTACAATATTCATCATTGGAGATTTAAACGCCGCTTCTACCTGCCCATTTTCTACGACAATATTAATCACCGCTTCACCATGCACATGAGCTTCGTGTTGCTCAAAAGCCACCGCAGAAGAGCTTAACCATGTAGCACCTGCTAACAGTCCTAAAGCCGAAACACTCTTAGATACCTTAAACATCTGACCATCCATATGAATTATTGATACAATATAACATTACTATACAGGTATTTAGTTTGTCGTTACAGCAAGCTTTCAGCACTACTCTTTAGCTAAGTAGCTTGATTCTAATCAGCAAAAAAGCCGTCACTTAACATAACTGCGCTATGCTATTGATAGCGATCAAATAGGATCGTTATAAACGGTGTACTCTAGCTATAAGGATCGCAAACAAGGAAGTTATAATGCATGCCATATAGCAGTAGGTTGTGCGATGAAAATTTCACTCAGTTCAGACATAGGGCGCCAATTGGGATTGATGTGCATCATCAACCTAATAAGTATGTTACTTCTCTTTTATCTTTTCTTTAATGCCTTCAGCAGTACGTTTTACGCAGGTAAACAGCAAGAATCAAAACACCTATCAGGCACCGCTCATAGCATTGTTGAAGGGTTCTATAAACTTAACCTAACCCATCAAGCTACCGAAATAGAAGCTAAACAGATGGCTCTGCTGGCCTTGAGACAGGCCCGTTATGATGTAGATGGGTATTTTTGGATCAATAGCATCGACGGCATAATGATTCTCCACCCCGCCATGCCGCACCTTGAATACAGCAATGTTAGCCAAGTTAAAGATGGTAATGGGGTACTTCTTTTCCAAGAATTTATAAAACAGGCAAAATCTGGGGGTGGATGGGTAGAGTATCTTTGGGCAAAGCCTAACCAAACAGCATTGGCTATTCCTAAATTATCATACGTCACCCTGTTTGAACCTTGGGGCTGGGTCATAGGAACTGGCCTATATTTGGATGATGTAGAGCAACAAAAAAATGCAATTTTTATAAAATCGATTGGTTTTATTATTTCAGCTTTTCTCTTAAGTACCTTGTTATCAATCTATATTGCTCATCGAAGCACGCAAGCAATAAAAGATCTTGCTATACGCGATCCTTTGACCAAACTTTACACTCGACGTTACCTAAACGAAACAGAGGATAGCTTCGTACGTGAAGACAGCCGTGATAAGAGCAATCGATTATACGTCCTCTTTTTAGATATCGATTATTTTAAATCTATCAATGATACCTACGGTCATAGGGCTGGCGATGAAGTGTTAAAAGAGCTGGGAAAAATCTTACAGCAGTCCACTCGCCCTCAAGACCTATGTGTTCGATATGGCGGTGAGGAGTTTGTTATTCTCACACTCGGAACATCCGATGAACACATTTACCAGCTGGCAGAACGTACCCGTCAGACCATTAAAAAACAGACCTTTGTTGAAGGAATTAAACTGACTATTAGTATAGGTATTGCTAAACGGGGCGAAGATGAAGACTTTCCCTCAGCGCTCAATCGGGCAGACAGAAACCTTTATGCGGCAAAAGACAAAGGAAGAGACTGTGTTGTAATGGATCAATAATAAAGTTTCCTGAAAGCGATCTCACATCTGCGCGGCAAGAATCTCGCCCAATTTAATCAGTGCCATTTGGCGTCTATCGTTCCACGGATGAGCGAAACTTAAGCGTAAACAATGCTGATATTGAAGCTGAGCAGTGAAGAGATTACCCGGTGTAATAATGATACCTTCTGCTCTTGCTTTCAGATAAGAATCGGCCACATTAATCTTTGGATCAAGTTCGACCCACAAGGTCAGCCCTCCTTCAGGTTGGCTAATACGTATTGCGCCTAAATGCTGCCAATGACGCGACAGCAGATCAACCAGTTGCTCTCTCTGCTGCCGCAAGAGTACTTTCTGTTTACGAATATGCTTGTCGTAACCACCATCCTCTAAAAAATCAGATAATCCCTGTTGGGTATAGCGACTTAGCGCGAGCATGTTCACCATTTTCAACCGCATTAATGCCTTTTGTCCCATGCTTGAGACCACCCAGCCTAAACGCAACTCTCGTGACAGTGATTTAGAAAATGAGCCACATAAAATCACTCGATTATTCTTATCTAATTGTTTTAACGGCGGTATTCTATGCCCAAAGGAGAGATCTCCATAAATATCATCTTCGACTATTTTAAAATCAAAACGTTCTGCTAACTGCAAAAGACGCTGCCGAGACTCTTCGGGGATAGCTCCCCCGATCGGGGTCGCAAACGATGGCGTAACAACACACGCCGCAATTTTCCACTTATCTAAAACATCACTTAACCCATCAACGGAGATACCATGTTCAGCTGTCACGGGGATCTCTAGTACCTGAAGGCCCATACTCTCAAGTAACTGCAATACACCATAGAAACCTGGTGATTCTACTGCGACGATATCGCCAGGCTTACAACACAGTTGCAAAGCCAGCGAAAGCGCATGCTGGCAACCTGCAGTAATAATCACTTCATTTTCATTAAAGTTACAACCAAATCGCTGATAACGGTTACAGATCTGACGACGAAGTGGCAGCAATCCTGCCGGCTCATCATAATACTGATGCTCAGCCCCTCTCTGGCGCCTTAGTGCCCGTGACAAACTACGATTTAATTCTGTAATACCTATAGGTATATCGGAGCGCTGATCTATTTGTGGAGAAATATCGAACGCCGCGCTTTGCGCCATAATATCCCTCATCACATCACTCATATCCACTAAACGAGGCGCAGAAATAGTCTGCTGCGTTGAGGGTACAGGGTGCTGCATTTTACGCGAACAAACAAAATAGCCCGACTTAGCTCTCACTTCGACCAAACCAGAAGCTTCAAGCCTTTGATAGGCATGAATCACGGTGGCTTTAGAGATCTTTCTCTCTTCACATTGCTGACGGATAGAAGGTAATTTCATCCCAACAGGGATATGGCCGGAATTAATGCCAGCTATCAGTTCATGCTCTAAATTTTGATATAGGTATCGCATATTTACTCCAATCTGTACCTATTATAAATCATTTTCTTATGCCTGTTCCTATTTATTGATCTCTATATAGTGAAGCCATATCACAGGTGAGCAGTGAGTAGAAAAGATGCAACAGTTGAGTAATAGTAAAATTCCATCCATTACCATAGAAGACCCCACCCCTTTACCCGGGAATGGAAAATTTCATGTAAAACTAATCGAAGGCTTCTATCAAAATCTTAGGCGTTTTATAAGTTGGCCTATGCTCGCCCTTTTTTTTGGACTCACTTGGCTGCGTATCGATAACTTACCTGTTGTTCTGTTCGATTTTTCAGCACATAGAATTTTTCTTTTTGGCATTGAACTGTCTTGGTACGACCTTCCCATACTAGCGGGCATTATGATCTCTGGTGCCAGTCTTCTCTTTTTCATGGCCGTTGGCTGGGGACGTGTCTGGTGTGGCTTTGCCTGCCCACAATCAATATGGACTTGGCTATTTATAAGAATTGAAGACATGGTAGAAGGGAGGGCTGCAAAAAGAGCAAAAGCTGAAGAATCAGGCCTAACAGGACTCTCCCTATTGCGCCGAGCCATAAAACATACTCTATGGCTTACACTCTCCTTCGCGACAGCCATTACTTTTAGTGGTTATTTCGTGCCAATCGATCAACTATTGGCAAATATTATAACTTTAGAAGCCTCTCTTTTTAGCCTATCTTGGATTATTGTCATGGCGTTACTAACCTACGCAAATGCGGGGCTGGTACGTGAAAAAGTATGTTTACATATGTGCCCTTACTCTCGCTTCCAGGGGGTCATGTTTGATAATAAAACGCGTACAGTCACTTATGATAAACAGCGCGGAGAACCACGTAGCCACCGCAGAAATGCTGAAGAAAATACTGGGGATTGTATCGATTGCGGTATCTGTGTCCAAGTGTGCCCTACCGGCATAGATATACGTAATGGACTACAAGCCGCCTGTATCGATTGCGCCGCCTGTATCGATGCGTGTGACAGCGTAATGGTGAAGTTGGGCAAAGCAAAAGGTCTAATCGAATTCTATTCAGAAGAGCAGCTATCCCATACACCCAACAATAGTGATGACCAACCTAAAGATCATAAAGCGCAAACAACACCCCGTGTACTAAGCCCACGATTATTGGGCTATCTCGCCGTTTTCTCAATTACACTCATTGGTGTTTTCTATAGTTTACAAAATAGAACGGAACTTCTAATAGAAATAGCAAAGGAACGTGGATCGCTTTACCAAATCAGCGGTGACAGCGTATGTAACAACTTCCGCATTGAACTAGAAGCATTTTCCGATAACCTATCGCAGCTACAAATTGCTGTTAATAACCAAAACGGATCAACACCACTCACACTAATTGGGCCTAAAGATATCTATTTAACAGAGCAAAATAATACGCTTCTCTATCGAGTCTGCGCTCCCCTAAAAGAGCAGCCGGCAAGAAGTAAAATTGACTTCACATTCAGCAATTCAACCTTCTCATCGTCAAAACAAAGTACGTTCATCGCCCCCCACAACTAAAAGGCGATAAAAGAACAAGAGGGATGGATAGACGAATTAAGGTTCGAGAGAAACTATCCTCCCCTCTTCCCCCAATTGCCGATGCCCCCACATCGGCAATTTCTTTACCCAAAAAGATCGTTCTACTCACTTCAGTTTTCAAAAGGTAAAAGGAGACAAGTATATTTTTCATATAGAAGCCCCAAAGTCTGGATCTATCTCCCATATAACCATTCCATGAACACAAACCTGCTGTACGATAATGCGACGAAGATTACCTATAATATTGTTACGCAATCTAATCCTCTTTAGATTGAAACAGTTTTAATTTGTTCACCCTAGGGTATCGCTTAATCTCATACTCACGTTTACAAGCTGCCGATCGATCTACCTGCTTTTCTTGCCAAACAAGCGCTACAGGCCGACGCAAACGGGTATATTTTGCGCCTCCTTTCAACTCACCATTATGTTGACGCAAACGACGTTCAAGGCTAGTGGTAACCCCGGTATACAAAGATCCATCAGCACACTGCAATATATATACAAACCAGTCACTCATTTTTCTCACCTACAGCAACATCGTCATTTTATCGTAAAGAATAATCACTCTACCGCAAAGAGTGGTGCTTCTCCTTCTGTTGATAAATAGTGAGATACATCTAATCCCATTCCCCCCTGAAAACCGTAAAAAAGAATGAAGAAAGATAAAGTAAGGGATCACTATCGCTAAAAACGCCTGATATAAAGGGGAACAAACTCTCAATTCATGTTAGAAAAAATTTAAATCCACATGTAAAAACAAAACGGCATAATTGTGGATAAAAAACAAACCAAAATCATCAAAATTAGTAAGTGCGTGCTAACTTATTGAAAAATATGTTTTTTGAAAACAGATCAGATAAACAACAAAATGCCAGCACGCTTATAGAACAAGGCTTACAGCCATCTACCCAAAACTTATTACCATACTTATCCACAAATAACCGGGATAACTTCAATCCCTCATTAAGCGCCAGGCCAAAGATAGCACATGACTATGTGGAAGCTCTCTTTCTTAGACTACCTGGCGTTACGCCTGTAACATTTTTAAAAGCTTTCCTAAACGCGACTTCAGACTGATAACCACACCGCTCTGAAATTTCGACCATTGAAAGCCCCCCCTGTTGCAGTAACTCAGAGGCTTGTAGCATCCTCCACTGAGTTAAGTAAGTCATCACGGTAAGATCCGTCAGTGCTTTAAATTCACTGGCAAATGCAGCACGACTCATACCGATGGCACTCGCCATTTTTTCGAGCGTCCAAGGCTTTTCCGACTGCGTATGAATTAACGTTAGTGCCTGGCCAATTCGCGGATGGAACATCGCCTTTAATAGGCCCGTCTCTAATCCTCTATCTAACTGACTACGTAAAATATGTACGAATAGAGTATGGGCTAAATAACGCACCGATTGTCTATAACCAGGAAGCCCCTCTTCTAATTCAGAAACTAACAAGTGTAATAAATTTCGTGTGTTTCCCAACCTTCCGACATCACTTAGTTCAAGTACAACAACGCTAGGTAAACTATCCAATAATGGCCAGTGACTTTTTGTCTCAAATTCAAAATAACCGCACGTCAATCCGGTTATATTCCCAGTCTTATTTTCGTTAGCCGATGTCATGGTTTCTGTTACTAATTGCTGATCAGGACATTCACTTTCACTACTCAGAAAGTGTTGTTCATCTCGGGGAAATACGACCAGATCACCTGAGGATAGTAGACGCGGTTTCTCACCTTTTGTATGTAACCAACTATGCCCACTATTAACAATATGGAAAGGAACCTTTCTTGTCCCTGACGTATCAACGGCCCAACAACCTTGAAAATCTGCGTGTACATAAACTTCAGCTTTAAGCTGTAACCAACGAAGCGTCTCACTTAGCGCATCCGTATTCATTTTTATACCATTAGACACAATTTAAATACTTTATGACATACATCGTATTAAAAAACAAAGATAAAGTAACAACACATGCTTCTGGTGATACCAGAAATTTTAATAGCCCTACAGGTAACAAGTATGAATATTTTAAAAAGAGTGACGTCTTTTTTTGTTTTAATGGCTGCACTTTTCAGCATTTCCTTTGCTCAAGCAGCAACACCTGAAACCCGTGCGGATGGTGTAACCGTTATCAACCTTGATGAATACAGTGGATACTTTTCTGCAAAAGAGACCATTGCTGGTTTAAAGGCAGGAGAATATGAGTTTGTAGTCACCAATAAATCAGACAAATTGGTTGGTTTCCAAATTCAAAACTTCAAAACACACGAAGGCTTAGATATGTTTCCGCTAGAACCCGGCGAACAGCGTATTTCACGAGTAACCGTGACACAAGACGGTGTTCGTTTTCGCTGCCCAATTAATCCAACGCCTTGGTATGACATTGATAACGTAAATTAATAACGAATACTTAAAGAGGCCAGACTTGCTGGTCTCTTTACGCGTCGAAAAGGAGACAGGAATGCAAACAATTGAAATCTATACAAAGGGTTATTGCCCTTACTGTGCTGCCGCAAAGAAACGATTACATGACTTAGGCTGGAAATATCAAGAGTATGAAATCACCGGTAAACCCAAAAAACAGCAAGAGATGATTGCGCGATCTAAACGTCGTACAGTACCTCAAATTTTTATTAATAAGCACCACATAGGTGGTTACGATGACTTTTCTGCACACTTACAAAAAATAAAACCTGAATAAAAGATCTAAAACTCAGTTTTATCTTTGTATTCACACAGATCTTCAATCATGCACGAACCACATTTAGGTTTTCTTGCAACACAAGTATATCGACCATGCAATATTAGCCAATGATGGGCATCGAGCAAAAACTCCTTAGGAATAAAACGCATCAGCTTTTGCTCAACTTCATTTACATTTTTGCCGGGCGCTAACTTAGTACGATTAGAGACACGAAAAATATGCGTATCTACGGCCATGGCCGGCTGCCCAAATGCGGTATTCAAAACAACGTTTGCCGTTTTTCTGCCCACACCTGGCAATGCTTCTAGCGCCTCTCGCGTATCCGGTACAATTGAATCGTGTAAATCGACTAGCATCTTGCACGTTTTAATTACGTTTTCAGCTTTAGCATTAAACAGACCAATCGTCTTTATATACTCCTTTAACCCTTCAACACCTAAAGCATAAATTGCTTCAGGTGTATTCGCGACTGGGTACAACTTACGTGTTGCCTTATTAACACCCACATCGGTGGCTTGAGCTGAAAGAATCACCGCGATTAATAATTCAAATGGAGAGTTGTACTCTAGCTCGGTTGTCGGATGAGGATTGTCGTCTCTCCAACGGGTAAAAATCTCATGCCGTATCTGTTTATTCATTATCGATTCTTTATGAAATGAAGCACTATTCTGCACTAAATAAAGTGGTCCAATTACGCCCACTTTGCTTAGACTTATACAGAGCCTGATCGGCTTGCTCTAACCATTCAGTTGCACTATCTACTTGATAGTTAATTTCTGAGACTCCTAAACTAACTGTAAATCGAATATCGTTACCACCATAAGTAACGGTTAGTGCTTCAATTTCAGCTCTCAGCCGATCAGCAAAAATCATGGCATTTTCACCGCTGGTTCCGGTTAAAATAGCACCAAACTCTTCACCGCCATAACGTCCAGCAATATCTGTCTTCCGTACCTGCTGTAACAGTGTTTTCGACACGGTACGTATCACTTCATCACCCGCTTGATGCCCATAAGTATCATTCACTTTTTTAAAGTGATCGATATCAAACATGATTAGCGTACTCACCAGCTGGCTACGGTTAAAACGCTCAAATTCATGATTAAGGCACTCTTCCCAGTACCCCCGATTAAATAAACCTGTTAAGCGATCTTCACGACTAAGCGTCTGTAATTTACTATTTGCTTGCTCTAGAGCGATCTGACCCATCGCGGTATCGGTCACATCGTAGATTAATATACCAACATGGTCGACCTCTCCTGTTGGTGAGGTCAGCGGTATCAATGTAACATTTTGATACATAAACGCAGCCCCGCCAGTAATGGGACGGTTACTCTTAAAATGAAAGAGATAAGGCCGCTGTTCCCATGACACATACGCAGGGTTACGTAGTAAAAAAACGGATTCCAATTTCTGTTGTAACCAACGCGCTGGAAGCTCAGGGAATTTTTTAAATATCTCCCCTCCTGCGACCTTCTGGGCTGCCACACCTGAATGGTTTTCCATAAACCCATTCCACAACTTGATGCTACCCGCACGATCGACAACAACAAGGCCCACTTCTAAGTTTTGAATAAGGCCTAAGGTCCAATGCAGCTCATCAATCTCATTAATATTGTGGGCATTCATTAGAAATAACTCGCTATTTTTTGCAGTGTCGGCAAGGAATCTTGCGTAAACACCATCATAAGCTCGCATTGAATATCATGTTCATTAAGCTGATAGTCAATTGTAATCATCATGGTCTCCTCCCAATGCTCTGATTGTTCGGAAAACCCATCCAGATCTCGTAGGATATGAGGCGTTGCTTTGCTAAATACAATATCTAACTGCTTAGAGAAGCTACTAATAAAAGCACCGATAAGTGTATTCGCCAGAGACATTAATAGTTCAGAAGCCTGATGCTCTCCTGTCTCGAAAATATCGATAAGCTTTGATACTTTTTCTAAATTACTTTTTTCAAGTAATAGGAAAGCCTCCCCCGCTACACCTGCGCCGATAAAGCCTTGGCTAATCAATTCATACTCGTTAGATTTGGCGTCCTCCAACCGTTCTTGAAGGCCTCTCGGATTCACCATATTAACAATCGGGATTGGAAGATGAACAAATGTATTGAGTAACCGCGCTAGCATTTCGCCAGCCTGCCCCATCGCTATATTTGAAATTTCTTGATAATACTCAGGCAAAGCCATAGCTGAACTATCTGCAGCATCACTACTATCACTTGGGTGCTGAAGCTCACTCAACAAACCAAAACGATGTAACACTTCAGCAATAGCTTCTGGGGAGGTGGGCTTACGGATAAACTCAAGTGCGCCAAGTTCTAAAACACGGGTTCGAGCCTTCTCTTGTACGTCACCCGACACAACAATAACCATTGTGGGCAAGTCATCACTCCGGATACGCTCCAGTGCTTGATAGCCATCCATAATGGGCATCGTTAGATCGAGAAAAAGAATATCCCCTTTCCCGGCCCTTACCGCTTCTAAGCCTTCTAAGCCATGCTCTGCAAACGTGACTTCAACGTTCCAACCACGCAAAGCAGAAGCCATCTGTTTTCGGGCTAAACGGGAATCATCACAAATAACAACGGGGACAGGCTGGCTCACATAAAATCCTTATACTACAACTACAAAGGGATTAATAAGAACCAAAAGATTAAAGGAAGCACAAGCAGAAAACAATTCTACTTGTGCGAATTAAGCTAGATATAGATACAGAGGTTTTTAACCCGTGACACGAACCCGTTCAGGTTTAACGATATCATCGGGCTCCAACTCTACTTGTCGCGCATTTCGTCGCGAATCAATCACGTTTTTCAACGCGATAATTAGGCCCATTCCGACAAACGCACCAGGCGGTAAAATAGCAAAAAGAAAGCCTGGGTAATCATCGACCAAGACGATTTTCCAGTTTTCAGCCATCGGCCCAAACAGAAGATGCATATCACTAAACAGCGTACCTAAGCCCAATGATTCACGCATCGCACCGAGAACCACTAACACCGCAGTGAAACCAAGCCCCATCATCAAGCCATCGAGTAGAGACTCCTTAACTGGGTTTTTACAAGCAAATGCATCGGCGCGTCCCATAATGGCACAGTTAGTCACAATCAATGGGATGAAGATTCCTAAGATCAGATACAGCTCGTAAGTGAATGCTTTCATCAACAACTCAATGGCTGTTACAAAAGAGGCGATTATCATGACGAAAATAGGTAGGCGCACGGACTCTGGAACAAACTTTCGAAAGGCTGATACGGTTAAGTTTGAACCAATCAACACTATAGTACTAGCTAACCCCAGCCCTATCGCATTAACCACAGATCCCGTTACCGCCAACAAAGGACATAAGCCTAGCAGCTGAACTAAGGCGGGGTTATTTCCCCATAAACCATCACTGGTAATTTTTTTATAGTCTGCGGCCATTACTTTGACGCCTCGGTAGCTGTGTCAGAGTTTAAATCTAATAATTGAGTTCGGTTATTTGAAAAGTAATCGATCGCACGAGAAACGGCCCCAACAACAGCCCGTGGTGTTATCGTCGCCCCTGTAAATTGATCAAACTCGCCACCATCTTTTTTCACTGCCCAACGAGGATCGTTTGATGCATCCTTACTTTTGCCATTAAAACTAAGAATCCAATCCGATTTTTTGGTATCAACCTTGTCACCAAGCCCCGGAGTCTCTTTATGCGCTAAAACACGAACACCGATAACGTCTCCTTGAGCACTAATACCTGCAATAAGAGAAATATTACCGCTATAACCATCGGGAGCAACTATCGGTAAGATAACAGCATTAACCCTTCCGTCCTTACGTGCTCGATAAGCAGTGACCGGTTGATTGTGACCTTGCAGCGCGGGAGCAACAATATCTACGGTATCGAGTAACAAGTCATTATCAATGGTTGAGCGAGGAATAATCTCATACAGCGCTTTAGCCCTCTGCTCACGCTCATTTACTTCAATCAGATCAGCAGTAGATACTTGTGTAATGGCGATAATACCTGCGCACACTACAGCAAATAAGCTAATAGCAAGGGTACTCGTCTTCAAAGCACTTAACATCTGCATCACATTCCCCCTTTCATGCCACGATTAGCTTTCGCATGGCCATATGAACGAGGCTGAGTGTACTGATCGATAAACGGTGCCGACAGGTTCATTAATAAAACAGCAAACGCAACTGCGTCCGGGTAGCCGCCCCAACCGCGAATAACAAAAATCAGCACACCGATTCCTATACCAAAAACTATCTTTCCTCGGTTACTGGTAGCAGACGTAACCGGATCTGTCGCTATAAAGAAAGCCCCCAGCATCGTTGCCCCGGTAGTAAGGTGGAAAAAAGGATCCGCAAATTCGTATGGATCAATCGCATAAAACAACGATGAGATAATGGCTAAAGTAGCTAAAATAGCCAACGGTGTATGAATGGTGAAAACTTTACGATAGATCAGAAAAACACCGCCCATAAAATAAGCGGCACTCACCGCGTGCCATGCACCGATACCTTCAGCTAAAACCGGAATCGCCGACCAAACTTCCTCGGTTGTCAGCCCGCCTCTATGACGCATCACATCTAAAGGGGTGGCGCTGGTCAAACTATCAAACAACGGAGGTTCAATGCCGCCGAAGATCAGTAATAATGTGTCAGAGAATCCCAGCACATTCCAACTTTCACCGCCATTTATCATGACAAAAGGCGCATTCCAGGTAGTCATCTGCAACGGGAATGACACAAGCAATAATGCATAAGCAACCATCGCGGGGTTAAAAGGGTTCTGCCCTAATCCACCATAGAGGTGCTTAGCAATGACAATCGCGACAAACACGCCAACAAGGGTTATCCACCATGGCGCAAAGGGAGGTAGCGCTAAGCCTAATAATAGCGCAGTAACTAACGCACTATAATCCTTAAGGTAGAACCCCAAAGGACGCTTGCGAAGCTTAACAATGCTCGCTTCAAAACCTACGGCTAATAGACACGCCCAAATCACATTAATGAGCGTACCCCAACCAAAAAAGAAGGTCATCGCAGCCAAACCAGGCAAAGTAGCCAACACAACCAGACGCATAACGTCGGAGGTGCTGCTTGCCTTATGTAAATGCGGTGAGCTTGTGCGTATCAGCGCCATCTGTCAGGTCTTCCTCAATCGCTAAAACGACTTAGTGTCTGGTTTATTTTTTCAGCTTTTTGCTGTGCAATCACAAGCTCTTGCTCAATATCAGAAAGATCTTCCGTTTGCGCTTCTCGTGCTTTCGTCGCGGCACGCTCCGCTTTAGTAACTGCAGCCCGGGCCATCGCAGCATCGATTTTCAGTTTTTTCAGATCGACCCCTTCTGCTGCAGCTTTATCGATTAAGACTTTGTCATGAGCATCCAGCTTATCTTTTGCTTCATTATGCAGTTGAGTCAGTCTTTCAACTTCAGTTTTCAGTAAGTCCAATTCATTTTCAGGCAGAGTAGCATCAGATTCAGCTGTATCTAATAAGCTTTGCGCTTTTTTTAATTTAGTGCGCATGATAGAAACATCTTGCTTTAACGCTTTGGGGTCAACGATTTCAGGCTCGGCCACCTTTCCACCCGCATTTAAGTATTCTGATTTTAAGTCGTCATACTTCGACTGAAGTTTATCAACACCTGCCTTCATTTTTTCCACTGCCGGGCTTTGAGAAGCCTCGGCTGTCGCTAGCGCTTTCTTAGCCTTACTAACCTTCGCCAGCATCGCATCCATATCTGATTTCAAATCATCTAGATCAACACCATGATGGCTTACGCCCACAGACACAGCACTATCATATTCCGACTTAGCGGCTAGATACTTCGTTTTTAGTTTCTCAACGCCCGCTTTCATTTTTTCAGCCGCGGGGCTATTAGAAGCAACAGCGCTTTCTAAAGCAGCCTGAGCCTTATCAACCTTCGCCTTCAGCGCTTCTACATCTTGCTTCAGGGCATCGATCTCCGCCGGAGATAAAGAGGACTTGGACTCTGCTGCTGAATTTCCTTCTAACGCTTTCTCATATTCAGCTTTTAAAGCACTGTGTTTAGCTTGCAGTTTTTCAACACCAGCTTTCATTTTCTCAGCTGCGGGACTACCTGATTCAATGGCCGCCTCTAATGCTGAACGTGCTTTTTCTACTTTAGCAAAAGCACTTTCAGCATCGGCTTTCATCTCATCTAACTTAGCTTGAGGAATCGCATCAGAGACCTCACCACCCGACTCAGCTTGATCAAATGCGGCCTGAGCCGCTTCGGTTTTTACTTTCTGAGCGTCAAGCTTAGAACGTAGCTCGATTAGATCACCTTCGCCGCTTTCCTCAGCCTTAGCTAGCGCCTTCTCGGCCTGCTTCAGTTTTGTTCTAGCAACTGCGGCGTTTGTCTTGAGCTGTTTGATATCTAGTGACGGCGTGTCAGCTTTATTTGTTTGAGGTTGGTCAAACGCTTCTTGAGCCGCTTGCGCTTTAGCCTCAAGTTCGGTGACCGTTACCCGTAACTTTTCTTGACCATCCAAACCCTTTTCTTCTGCATTTTGTAGCGCTTTCTGAGCTTTTTTCAGCTTGGTTCGTGCGACTGCTGCGGCAGTCTTCAGCGCTTTCAAATCAGGTTCAGCTGACGTAGATGAACTTACTACCGTTTTTGCTTCATCTTTATCTTTTTTAACCGCTTGAGCTTTGGCGGCATCTGCAGCTCTTTGTTTGCGGCGAGCTTCTTTATCGGCTTTTTCTTGCTCTAAACGCGCTTGTCGCGCTTCAAAGCGAATACGTGCATGATCAGATTTACGCTGTTCAGCCTCTTCTGCTCTAATTTCAGCCTTAGCAAAACGGTAGTACTGTACTAATGGAATGTTACTTGGGCATACATAAGAGCAAGCGCCACACTCGATACAATCGAACAAGTTATGATGCTTAGCTTTCTCAAATTCTTTACCTTTCGCAAACCAATGTAATTGCTGAGGTAACAATTCAGCAGGACATACTTGCTCGCACATACCGCAACGAATACAAGGGTTCGCTGGGGGTGCTGGAGGCATCTCGTTATAAGTCGCGGCAATAATACAGTTTGTTGTCTTGATCATCGGGATAGTTTGACTATCCACAGTAAAGCCCATCATAGGACCGCCCATAACTAGGCGATATAAGATACTTTGATTGATACCCGCTGCATCTAATAGGGTTTCTAACGGCGTACCGATAAGCGCGCGCATATTATGCGGATGCGCCAGAGCCTCGCCGGTCAGCGTAACGATACGTGAGATCAAAGGAATACCATCAAAAACGGCATCATAAATGGCCGCAGCGGTACCAACATTCTGACACACGATTCCAACGTCCGCGGGAATACGGCCGCTCGGCACTTCTACACCGGTTAGCAGTTTAATAAGCTGCTTTTCACCACCGGAGGGATACACAGTCGGTACGACAACAATATCAAGATTTAAGTTGGTAGCTTTAGCAGCAAGTTCTAACGCGCGAATGGCTTGAGGCTTGTTATCCTCTATCCCGATCATGACATGACTCGGTTGCAACAAGTGAGCGATAACCTCTATACCCTTAATAACATTTTCAGAATGCTCACGTAGTAGCATATCGTCAGCCGTAATATAGGGTTCGCACTCCATCGCATTTAACACGAGCGTGTTAACAATATGGTCATCGCCTAAGTGCAGTTTTACATCTGTCGGAAAGCCCGCGCCACCCATACCACTGATGCCATGATGACGAATAAAATCGATCAGTTCTTGCTTAGGTATGGCCTTATAATCTTCTAAGCCAGCATGCTCAATCCACTCATCCTTACCATCAGTTTTGATAATAATACAAGGCGCTTGCATACCTGAGATATGAGGTACTTCGTGCTTTTCAATAGCGACAACTTGGCCGGAACTAGGCGCATGTACATTAACACTAATACGGCCCGCAGCTTCAGCAATTACCTGTCCTTTTCGAACATAGTCACCCACTGACACCACCACCTCAGACGGCGCACCAATATGCTGAGAGAGTGGAACGACAAGCTGCTCAGGAATAGGGGCAGTTTGAATAGCAAGCCCTGTAGAGCGGTGCTTATTCTCTGGCGGATGAACACCACCATGGAAAGAGAATTGAGTGCTCATTGAGCCACCTCCCCTTCAACTAACGCCCCACGACGATCAGTCACTATCAGCTGAACACCCGGTTGAGGCATATCCCACTTCCAAGTATTCAACGTTGTCTCTATTGGTAACATATCAATACAATCAACAGGGCATGGTTCTACGCAGAGATCACAACCCGTACATTCCGATTCGATAACCGTATGCATCTGCTTAGCAGCCCCTAGAATTGCATCTACAGGGCATGCCTGGATACATTTAGTGCAACCTATGCACTCATCTTCTCGGATATAAGCAACGGTTTTAACAGGTTCTTCTTCAGCACCGCCTTCCAAAGGCAATACTTCAACATCGAGGAGGTCTGCTAACGCTTCAACCGTACTCTGACCACCTGGAGGGCATTTATTAATAGCATCGCCTTCAGAGATCGCTTCGGCATAAGGGCGACAACCTGGATAGCCGCATTGCCCGCACTGTGTCTGCGGTAACATGCCATCAATTTGATCTACAAGGGGATTCCCTTCAACACGAAAACGAACAGAGGCAAAGCCAAGCAACAGACCAAAAACAAGTGCCAATCCTAATAAGGCTAATACTGCAATTAGAACAAATTCCACTATTAGCCCCTAGATCTGCACTAGACCAGTGAAGCCCATAAAGGCTAACGACATCAACCCAGCTGTCACCATCCCAATGGCAGCCCCTTGAAACGGTACTGGTACATCAGCAACAGCAATACGCTCACGCATAGCGGAAAACAAAATTAACGCGAGAGAGAACCCAACGGCAGCACCAAAGCCATAAACAATTGAGTCGATAAAACCATTGAGCTTTTTGATATTCAGTAAGGCTACCCCTAACACCGCACAGTTTGTTGTGATTAAGGGTAGAAAAATACCTAATACTTTATAAAGTAACGGGCTTGTTTTACGCACAACCATTTCAGTGAACTGCACCACTACGGCAATCACTAAGATAAACGTTATCGTCTGGAGATAACCCAGTTCAAGAGGCTCAAGCAAGTAAGTGTAAGCCAAATAACTGCATACTGAAGACAACGTTAGAACAAACGTTGTTGCCAGTGACATGCCCATGGCCGTTTCCAACTTATTGGAAACCCCCATAAATGGACACAGCCCTAAGAATTGGACCAGTACGAAGTTATTCACCAGCACCGTGCTGATAACGATCAGAAGATAATCTGTCATAAGATCCGTAACTAACTAAATGGCACGATCAGGCATCAGGTATCGATGCACTAAAACTAAGCACTTAAGGTAAAATTAGATTTTGCTAAAGTTTACCGTTTCTCTTGAAGTTTAGGTATAGCGTGAATCTGACATAGCGCAAAAAATAGGGAGGAAATCCTCCCTAAGCTGTGATCAGATTATATTTTGCTGTTTAAGCAATGCTACCGCGGCTTCCAACTGATCTGCAGCAGAATCACCCGATAACTGTTCAAGCGAGATATTGATAGCACCGTCTAAGTGAACATCGGTCTCTAACAAAGCGATCAAACCCGCTTGGTTTAATAGAACATCCAATGCGGCAATCTTACCATTCAAATGAGCTAGCTGCTCATTATTGTAGGCAACAACGCTGCGACCCTGCTCAAAAAGAACAGACTCTAAGCTATACAGAATCGTTTGACGCTGCTCTGAAGTGCCTCCAGAAAGGGTCAGTGTCTGTGCTGGTTGTCCTAGACGAACAGCCCGATCAGAAGCACCGATACGCGATTCGCTGACTAGATTCGAATCAATATCCACTTGCTGCTCAGAACCATCATTAATAATCATACCCGCGGCAACAGTCGCATTGGTAAGGCGATCAACAATAATAAATGAGCCTGTACCATGGTGTGCACGATAATCATCAGCGACAACCGGGCGCTCTAGGGTAATTTCACAGCGACCAATTTCGTTAAGCTCTAGCGTATTCGCTTCACTCTCTTCCAACGTATTAACATCAATACGGTTGCGTACATTGCTAATTCCGCCCGCAACACGTGTTGTATTGAGCTTCACTTCATACTGCCGACCGGCTTGCATTGTCTCTTCCGACATCCAAACGACCATCGCATCAAAACGACTCGTACTGGAAGGAACCGAATCACTATGAACCAACATATCGCCACGAGAAATATCGATCTCATCTTCAAGCGTTAAGGTGACGGCCATTGGCGGGAAAGCTTCTTCAATCTCACCTTCAAAAGTAACAATGGATTTAACCTTACTAGACTTGCCTGAAGGTAAAACGGTGACCTCATCACCCGGACGAACGATGCCAGAGGTCAAGGTGCCACAGTAACCCCGAAAATCTAGATTTGGGCGATTAACGTATTGCACAGGGAAACGAAGACTATCAAAATTTTGATCATTCGCGATCTCAACGGTTTCCAATGTCTCCATCAACGGATCGCCTTCGAACCATGTCATCGACTCAGAAGGCGTTACTACATTGTCACCTTTCAAAGCGGAGAGCGGCACAAACTTAATATCAGGCAGATCAAGCTGCTTAGAAAACTCTATATATTCAGCCTTGATCTCTTCGAATCGTTCTTCACTGTAATCAACAAGGTCCATCTTATTGATCGCAACAACGGTGTGCTTAAGCCCCAACAAAGACACAATAAAACTATGACGCTTTGTCTGCACTTGTACGCCGTAACGCGCATCGATAAGAATAATAGCTAAATCACAAGTAGAAGCACCTGTTGCCATGTTACGCGTATATTGCTCATGACCCGGGGTGTCTGCAATGATGAATTTACGCTTTGATGTGGAGAAATAACGATATGCCACATCAATTGTAATACCTTGCTCACGTTCAGCCTGAAGACCATCAACCAGTAGAGCAAGATCTAACTCTTCACCTGCATTACCTACACGCTCATTATCTTTCTGAATTGCCGCAAGCTGATCTTCATAGATCATTTTTGAATCATGTAATAAACGACCAATAAGTGTCGATTTACCATCATCTACACTACCGCAGGTTAAAAAACGCAGTAGCTCTTTATTCTCATGTTGATGCAGATACTCTTGAATATCAGATTCAATCAGGTCGCTATGGTGACTCATTTATTCTCTCCTGGGAGAAGCGTTTGCCTAACCAGCACAACGCTCTATATCATTTCAGTGTTAACCAACGGTGCGTATATCTTAAAAAGTATGATTAAGACCTGCTGCACCTAACGTTTAGGAAAAACTAGAAGTACCCTTCCATTTTTTTCTTCTCCATCGAACCAGAACTATCGTGATCGATGGCGCGCCCTTGACGCTCAGATGTAGTGGTTAACAACATCTCCTGAATAATCTCCGGAAGCGTTGCCGCTTCAGACTCAACAGCACCGGTTAATGGGTAACAACCCAACGTACGAAAACGTACACTTTTCATCTCCGGCACTTCACCTTCCTCTAACGGCAAACGATCATCATCAACCATGATCATCATGCCATCACGCTCAACAACGGGGCGTTTCGCAGAATAGTAAAGAGGTACAATTGGGATACTTTCTAGATAGATATACTGCCAAATATCTAGCTCAGTCCAATTAGATAGAGGGAACACACGAATACTCTCCCCTTTATCTACACGTGTATTAAATACATTCCAAAGCTCTGGACGCTGACTTTTTGGGTCCCAACGATGGTTTTGATCGCGGAAAGAGAACACACGTTCCTTTGCACGTGACTTTTCTTCATCACGCCGGGCACCACCGAATGCAGCATCAAACTGGTACTTATCCAATGCCTGCTTCAAGCCTTGCGTCTTCATGATATCGGTATGTTTAGATGAACCATGCGTAAACGGTCCAACGCCCATATCAACGCCATCTTGGTTAATATGTACTAACAGATCCATACCTGCTTCTTTGGCCATCTTATCGCGGAATTCGATCATCTCCTTAAATTTCCATGTTGTATCAACATGCATTAGAGGAAATGGAGGCTTGCCCGGGGCAAAAGCTTTACGCGCAAGATGCAACATAACCGCTGAATCTTTACCAACTGAATAAAGCATAACTGGGTTATCAAACTCAGCTGCGACTTCACGAATAATATGGATACTCTCAGCTTCTAACTGCTTGAGATGCGTTAAGCGATGTTCAGGTAAAGCGCTCATCAGAAAATACTCTTTCTATTTAAACGGTACGGACATGGACCTTATGTAAAGCACCCAAGTTCGGATACAGCTGTCCAATATTGCGGCGCATTATGACAGCCCACTTAATAAAACACAAAAGAATAAATAATTACTTTTTAATAACCAAAGAGAATATAAAGACGCCTGCCAAAAACCCTCATAACAAACAACACTTATCTCTTTTTGGTATAAGTAGATTTCTAATTAGTATTTTGAGTTATATGCAATCACCTCTATTATGCCGCCAGATTATTTGTGGACAGGTTTACTCATGGAACTTGCATATAGCTTTGCAGGATTAGTTGTTGGCTTCATTGTTGGCCTCACCGGTATCGGTGGTGGCGCATTAATGACGCCTATCCTTATTGTTGTTTTTGGCATACCACCGATTACAGCAGTAAGTACTGACCTATTATATGCAGCGGTAACTAAGTTTGGCGGTGCAATCACCTATACACGAAAAAAACTTGTTGAATGGAAAATTGTCTTATTACTCTTAGCCGGCAGTATTCCAGGTAGCCTTTTAACACTGAACTACCTAAGCGGTCTTGGTGGGTTAGAAAAAATAGAGCACCTAATGAATTTAACATTAGGCATATCTCTGGTTCTTACCTCATTCGCCGTATTTCTAAGAAACAAGATTCGTAATCAAGCGATGAAGTGGCAACACACAAATGCAGCCACACATGCTCGTAAATGGCGTCCAGTAGTGACAACGCTGATGGGCTTGATTTTGGGCTGTTTAGTAACACTGTCATCCGTAGGTGCAGGAGCACTGGGCACAGCCGTATTAATTCTTTTATACCCACGTATGAGTATGCCAAATATTGTGGGCACCGATCTAGTTCATGCTGTAGTGCTAACCGCTATCGCTGGAGCAGGTCATTACCAGATGGGCAGCGTCGATTTAAGCCTTCTGGTTTACCTATTAATAGGTTCTTTACCCGGAGTATTCATGGGTAGCCATATTGGCACCCGTCTATCTCCTAAAGTAATGCAACCCATTATGGGATCAATTTTATTAGCCATCGGCCTGCGATTCGTACTCGCAGGTTAAACCCTAAAAGTGAGGTGTCCGGTCGTTTATCGTCCAGACAAGGGAATAAGTTATGTATCAGTATAACGAAGTCGACCAAAAACTGGTTGATGAACGCGTTGAGCAATATCGAGATCAGACCCGCCGTTTTTTGGCAGGCGAGCTACCAGAGGATGACTTCTTAGCTCTACGTCTGATGAATGGTCTTTATGTGCAGCGTCACGCACCTATGTTGCGTGTTGCAGGCCCATACGGCATGTATAACTCAACTCAGCTACGTAAACTGGCACACATTGCCCGCACTTACGATAAAGGCTATGCGCACTTTACTACGCGTACAAACTTACAGTTTAACTGGCCTCAGTTAGAGCAAGTACCTGATATCCTTGCCGAGTTAGCAAGCGTACAGATGCACTCAATCCAAACATCTGGCAACTGTATCCGTAATACGACAACCGATCAATTTGCCGGTGTCATTGCAGATGAGATTGAAGATCCTAGACCTTACTGCGAAATCATTCGACAGTGGTCATCTTTGCATCCGGAATTTGCTTACCTACCTCGTAAATTTAAAATTGCCATCGCGGGAGGTCCAACTGACCGCGCAGCGACCCAAGTTCACGACATTGGCCTTAGTATCGTTAAAAATGATGCTGGCGAAGTTGGATTTGAAGTACTGGTCGGCGGCGGATTAGGTCGTACGCCAGTTATCGGCAAACAGATTCGTCCATTCCTTGCCAAGGAAGATCTGCTTTCATATTTAGAAGCGATCATTCGTGTTTATAACCTGAAAGGGCGTCGCGATAACAAGTACAAGGCACGTATCAAAATACTTGTACAAGCCATGGGGATTGATGCTTTCCGCGAGTTAGTGGATGCCGAATGGGAACACACGCGCAATACAGATCTCAAATTACCTTTAACAGAGGTCGAGCGAGTCAAAGCATTCTTTAAGCCGTTTGACTACGATAGCAATGCATCGAATGACACATCCTTAGCGCAAAAGCTTGCTGAAGATGATGCATTTCGCACATGGTATGAGCGCAACACAGTAGAACATAAAGTAGCAGGCTATCGAATTGCTTATGCTTCACTTAAACCGTACTTAAAACCTGCGGGTGATGTGACCGATGCTCAACTTGACCTAATGGCCGACTTAGCTGACAAATATAGCTTTGGTGAAGTACGAGCAACTCACAACCAAAACCTAGTGTTGGCGGATGTTAAAAACAGTGATCTTTACAGTGTTTGGCAGGTGCTTGCTGAAGCAAATCTTGCCCGTCCAAACATTGGTACGTTAACAGATATGACGGTTTGCCCTGGCGGAGATTTCTGCGCCTTAGCCAACGCAAAAACATTAGGTATTGCCGACCAGATCAATCGTAAATTTGAAGACATGGATTATGTCCATGATCTAGGTGATCTGAAATTAAATATGTCGGGCTGTATCAATGCCTGCTCACATCACCATGTTGGGCATATCGGTATTTTAGGTGTCGATAAAAAAGGTGAAGACTGGTACCAAATCACCCTAGGCGGTGATGATGGGTCTGAAGCCGCATTAGGCAAAGTAATCGGTAAATCGGTCGCGTCTGACGAAGTAGCTGATACGTTGCAAAAAGTTATCGAAGTTTATGTCCAAAACCGCTTTGAAAATGAGCGTTTTATCGACACATTCCACCGCATCGGAATGGCACCATTTAAGGAGTACGTATATGCCCCTGTTAATTAATCGTAAAGTTGTCACTGACAACTGGACACTTGTAAGAGATGAAGCCTTTGAAGAGAACGCTTCAATTCCGGCAGGCGACATTATCGTACCGCTAACAACCTACTTAGCGCATAACGAATCATTAACGGCTCGAACAGAGCAGGTATCCATTCAAATAAATGGTGATGATGATCTAAGCGCTGTTTTGGACAATCTCGATCAATTCCCATTGATTGCGATAGACTTCCCTGCTTTCCGAGACGGCCGTGGTTTTAGCATTGCACGCCTTCTCATTCGTGAGGGTTATAAAGGTGAAATCAGAGCCACGGGTGATATAGGTAGAGATCGCTTAGCGTATTTAGAGCGCTGCGGCTTTACATCGATTCAGATCGATGATGAAACTTATACACCTGAGATGCTAAGCGCCTTCGATGAGATGAGTAATTACTATCAAAGTGCTACAGATAATGTACGTGCGGTTTATCATCAGTAATATATTCAGCTGAATAATAGAGACGGTGAGGGTCCCTATCGTGAATGAGCAAATGAATTCTGAATTACAAGGCAAAACGAAAGCGGTTGCGGCCCTACTTAATAAAGGCCTTAGTGACCACAATGGCTCAATTGTTTTCGCTAACAGTTTAGGTGCTGAAGATGTGGTCATCGCTGACATCATCAGTAAACACTGCCCTGATATTAGTAATTTTGTGCTTGATACAGGTCGTCTGCCTGAAGAAACACTCAAACTTCTGGCTGACGTACAGGCACGTTATAGCAACCTTACCGTTAATGTTTATTACCCTGAAGCCGCTGATGTTGAGGGGTTCGTTGCTGAAAACGGAGTGAATGCTTTTTACGAATCTCAAGATTTGCGAAAAGGCTGTTGCTTTGTACGTAAAATCAAGCCCTTAAAACGCGCACTATCCACCAGCAAAGCGTGGATTACAGGGCTTCGACGTGAACAATCCGTAACTCGTGACGAAATACAGTTCGAAGAGTGGGATGAAGGTAACAATATGCACAAACTAAATCCGCTTGCCGATTGGTCAGAGAAGGAAGTTTGGGCATATATCAAAGCAAATGATGTTCCCTACAACGAGCTTCATGACAAACACTACCCAAGTATTGGCTGTGCACCTTGTACCCGCGCTATCTCAATGGGAGAAGATGTACGTTCAGGCCGCTGGTGGTGGGAGAACCCTGAAAACCGCGAATGCGGCTTACACCCAGCAACACCGTTAAACTTTAAGAATTAAGCTAGATCCCGAAGCAAACGGAGTATTGCTTCAAACAGGAGACCGCTCTGCACCTGCCTTTTTAAACAGGTAGATTATAATTAGCTTCCTCCCCCTTCGGCCCAGCAAGGCTTTGATCGGTGGCTAAACTTTAATAATCTACCGGCAGGCTGCAGATTTTTTATCAATTGCCTCCAACTCATCACTCAACGGATTCACCTTCCAAGGCGATTGAAAGAAAGTATCAACATAAACACTATCCACATCATCAAGCTGACTAAACATCCAGTTTGGCTTTTTATCCTTATCAATCAACAGCGCACGAATACCCTCTACTAATTCAGGTCTCTGGCAACAGCGCGTGGTTAAAATCATTTCAGATTCAAATACTTGCTTTAACGTATATTCCCGACTGAGTGATAGCTGTTGGTAGATAATTGCCGTGGCTAAAGGGCTACCGCGCTCTAGGGTATCTT
>Ga0193962_1000255_pt1 | contig 24327 bp, 19 predicted proteins | sample FB_5_MG_FD_140335 | JGI IMG/M metagenome (GOLD analysis project Ga0193962, IMG submission 140335) | Microbial mat bacterial communities from the Broadkill River, Lewes, Delaware, United States - FB_5_MG | ecosystem: Environmental > Aquatic > Freshwater > River > Microbial mats | place: USA... | reverse complement strand
AGTGAGCAATGATTGTAAAATAGGCGCAGTATATTTTCAAGAAAATGATGCTTTACACCAAGCAGAGTTTCTTACAAAAGAGGGCAAACCTTGTGCCGATACAAACCGTACTAGATGGGTTTTATAATTATAAATAAAAAAGAGACTAAAGATTTATGTGCAGATGAAACTAATAAACAAATAATATTAGAAAATGTTGTAAATAAGTACTCTTCATATTTATTAAAAGCTGTAAAAAAAGAAGCTAATCCAAATAATCAATTGTTAGTCTTTTCAAATCTAAAAGGCTCAAATGAAATAGAAATAGAAAAAAAATTAGTTAAAACTCAATCAGCCTCTTTATATGGTTCAAAATCCTATGGTACAGTTTTAAAAGATAAAAAATATACCTATGCTTATAATAATGAACTATCGCAAAAAAATAAAATAAATTCAAAAGAAAAAACAACTTCTACCTTAGACTACACAAAACAAAGTTCTCAAAAAGTTTTAGATAAAGAAGAATATAAAAACAAATCAAATATTTCAAAAGAAGAGAATAGTTCTTATATCATAGTTTCTATGCCTTATGTATATAACTATAAAAAAGGCTCAAATGAAGAACTAGAAGCTACACCTTATGAAAATAGAATACAAGCCTCATATATGCCAGAGGTAAAAGTGGAGTATGGAGTCTTTTTTGATGGTACAAATAATAATATGTACAACATAGACTTTTATAAAAACTATAAGAAGTTTTTAGAAGAGCCTTGTCGTGTTATTATTGATAGTAAGAATGAAGATATAGAACCAGAAAGTGATATTCGAGCCTATAAAACTATCCAAGCATACATAGCAGCAGACCCAGACCCAAAGAAAAATCAAGTCATCATGAAAATGCTTCAAAAACAGATATTGTCAAGTAATATTAGATATTTTGATAAAAAATCAAATGAAACAGAAGAGTATGATGATTCAGCTTTTTGGTGGCAAGCAAAAATTTCAGACCATGCAGACAAAGTCTTTGATTATTTAGTAGATGTAAAAAATGAAGAAAAAGATACTTTAGGTTCCGACTCTGAACAAAACAATTTTTTATATAAAAAGATTTTACCTAATGATGAAGGAGAGGGAAGTTTCACAAATGGTGAAACAAATATAAATAGACTTTACAAACTTTACAATGGTGATGATTTAAAAACAAAAACAGATGTACCTCCTGTAACTAGATTTAAAGTATATGCTAGTGGTTCAGGAACAAGTGATGTCTTTGAAAAGGAAAACTGCGATTCGGATTCAATTGTAGGATTAGGTTTAGGAATAGGAGATACAGGAGTAAAAGCCCATATAGTCTATACTTGTACCAAAATGGCAAAACAACTACGAACTGCTTCTATTTTTAATATAGATGAGTTAGTACTTGATACTTTTGGTTTTTCAAGAGGTGCTGCTAGTGCTAGGCATTTTGTTTGTTCTATTATCGATAATTTTGAAATAACAAAAGAAGAAAGTAAAAGAAAATACACTTTAGATACAAAAAATAAAAAAGATATTTTCTCAGTTTTCTTTGAAAAAGAAAATGGACTATATACTAGAATTGGAAATAAAGTATATTTTAATCCTCTAAGAGTAGATAAAAAACAAATCACTATAAAAAAAGGTCAAACTCAAGAAATCGTTGAAAATCCATACTCTAAAGAAGAAAAAATACATATAGATTCTATCTCTTTTAGATTTGTAGGTATCTATGATACTGTTACACACTATGGAGCTAAACAGTCAAATGACTATGAAGATTTAAACATAGATTTCTCAAAAGATAAAAATGATAAAAAACTTGGACATGTTGTACATATCATGGCTGAGGATGAATATCGTTATAACTTTGATGCCTACTCTATTTTTGGAACAAACTATAATAATCACCATCATACAAATGATAAAGGAAACTTAGAAGAGTTTATAATACCTGGCGCTCATGCCGATGTAGGTGGTGGATACAATGAAGAATCAGAACTTGTTTATTTAGGAAAAACTACTTCAAGTCTAGATGCAGTTGAAAATAGAATTTTCTTATGGAATAAAAGGTTTAAATGGCTAAAAGAAAGTAATGTTAAAGAGATTACAAATAAAGTCTTTTTAAAAAAAGAGGAATTGAAAGATAACGAGGATGGTTTCTATATCACTTTTCAAGATATGTCAGAACATGATATGAACTCTTTTTATCATATTTATATGTATAAGAAAAAGATTTCCAATAAATACGAATATGTTAGTTTAAAATTTATGTACAATAAAGCCATCAAGAATAAAGATAATTTAGAAGAAGTACCACTTAGTTTTCCAAATACAAAGAGTGTGATGGATGAAGACTTAACTAAAGTTTATAATAAATTAATAGGTTTACAAAAAATTAGCAATGATAAAGAGTTATATACAAAACTTAAAGATGATTATATTCATCATTCATCAAGTATTAATAATTTTGTAAATAAACCTTCAATGGAAAATAAATCCAAATCTAACTTTTATGGAAAAAGAGTTGTTTATGGAATAACAGGTGATATTTTTACATCAAATTAAAAAAGACCAACTACCTTTCCTTATTTATTTATTCTTTTATAAAATAATCTACTTATTTATAAAAAATAAATAATATTTTAATAAACTATTTGATATTATTTACTAATTTATCATAACAAAGGTAGTTATAATGTCAACAAGTATTAACTTAGACCTAAATCTTATTGCAGATGAAGCTATTATTGATTTTGAACATGATAGTTTAGATTTCAATACTTATTCAGAAGTAATAGCAGAAGCAATATTAAAAACACCAACACCTTTTACTGTTGGTATTTTTGCAGATTCAGGAAAAGGTAAAACTTCATTAATGAAGTTTATTGAAAAACAAATTGTATTAACAAAAAAAAGTGACGAAAAAATTATAAGTGTATTTTTCAATGCCTGGAAGTTTGAAAATGATGAACATCCATTATTAGATTTGTGTAGTGCTATAGAAAGAGGTATTCAAAAAAATAGAAGTATTTTTGAAGAAGATATTGTACTTAATATTTTAGATTATATTAAATACTTGAAGTATGCTGTTGCAAATATAAAAATTCAAGTGGATGCATTTAAGATAGATAATAACAATGAAAATACAATAGACGAAAATCTTGAAAAACAACTCTTAAATCAAAGTACTTTTTTCCAGATTTTTGAACTTTTAAAAGGTCTTGAAAAAATTTTAAATGAAGAAAATTTTAAAATTATAATATTCATCGATGACTTAGATAAATGCTTAGCAAAAAATGCTGTAAAATTACTTGAAAGTATCAATTTGATACTTGATTTAAAAGGTCTTTCTTTTGTAATTGCAGCTAATAGAGATACTATTGAAGATTTTTTAGAAAATAGACGAAAAAGTAAATATTCAGAGTCTAATGAAGAAACAGGAAAAGTATATCTAGATAAGATGGTGCAATTACCTTTTTATATCCCAACAAATAATGGAAAGATTTCTAATTTAATTGATAATATTTATTCAAAAACAAATACTAGTGATATATTAGAAGATTCTATTAAAAATGTTATCCTTTCAATATCATCATTAGACAATATCACACCTAGATTTATTATAAGATTAATAAATCGCATAAAAGTTAGCTCAAAAATTTTTATGAAAATAAACCCAAACACAAATTTAGATATAAATACTATATATTCATTATTTGCAGTTTCAACAACCCTTGAAGAACTTTATAATGATATTTATCAAATATTAGTTAAAAATGATTCCGTAGTTAAATATCTTATTAAGACAATTCAACATGAAACTTATATAAGAGAAGATTCAAGCTTTTATTTAAATATAAATAAAACACAAAAAGAAGAATTATTAAAAGTTTTAGAAAATGATTATGATGCTTTAAGAATGATTTTTAGCACAGAGCAGGGCAAGTTTTGGTTAGAACATAGAAAACTAAGAGTAGAAACCTTTGAGTTCTTACATTCAAATATTCTTGAAGAATCTTCTGAAAATAAAATACCAATATATAAAACAGATTTTGAAGATACAATCGTACTAATCGAAGATAAAGATGTAAATGAAAAAGAATTTATAAAAATTCCAAATCAAAATTTTGAGATGAGTAAATATGTTGTTACAAATAAATGGTTTAATGAATTTGTTAATTCAAATGGTTATCTTGAAACAAAATATTGGCTTGAAATTGCATCAAAAATATGGTTAATGAATCACAAAATAAATTCATTAGATGAGAAATACGAAGTCATGGTAGAAAAAGAAAAAAATTATTACAAGAAAAAATATAAACAAAACCTTTTAAAAGAGAATTTTAATAAAGACTTACAACCAGTAGTATACGTTACATATTATGAAGCAAAAGCATTTTGTAACTATTTAACTAGTCTTGATGATACATATACTTATGATATACCAACAAAAGAACAATGGGATTATGTTGCCAGAGCAGGGGAAGAAGAAAGGTCATTTCCATGGGGGAATACTTGGAATAAGAATTATTGCAATAATTCTTCAAACCAATTACATAAAACCTCAGAGATAGGTGCCTTTCCTCAAGGAAATTCAAAATTTGGGATAAGTGATATGGTTGGAAATGTTTGGTCTTGGACCTCTACTTTGGAAAAGAATGAATATAATTATTTAAAAGGTGGCTCTTGGAATTTTTCTGATTCTTCATACTTTAAAGTATCAAATAACAAAATGACATTTTATAATAACCCTAGTTTTCAGTACTATGATATTGGATTCTTTTGTGTAAGAACTAAGAAATAAATGGCAACAATAGAAACTTTCTAAAATAAATTTTAGAAAGTTTCTATTCTGTTATTAATTTCTTTAATTATTTTTGACCAATCTTTTATAAAAGGTTTATATTTAGCTTTTTTTTCTTCATCAAGTGATAAATATGTTCGGATATAACTTCTCTTTTTTGCTATTGAATCATGAATTATTTCATTGCATTTTGATAATCCAAAAACTTTAAGTTTTTCGAAGTCAGGATATTTACTTTTTACTCTATTAAATGAAAAAATTGTATCTTTCAATTTATCTTCTTCTACCCCTGTTGTTACAAATAAAAGATTATTATTTAATTCAAATAAATTGCTTGCAGTTATTAAACATCCGGTATGATCAAGATAAGGATTTTCACCAGTAGGCAATATTATTAAATTTGATTTTTTTATTAACCGTAAAATTGTTTTATCTAATACAAAACAACCAGCTAAATCAATTATAACTACCTTAGCTTCTTTCAGTTTTTCATCGGATTTAAAATCATATGTTAAATATGTATTGTCATAAAAATTAACATTCCCAGAAATAGCCGAACCTTGGTCATTCGTAATATATGGAATGTTAAATTCTTTTGCTAAACCTAAAGATAATACAGATTTCCCAATCCCTCCTTTATATCCTGCACCAAATATTATAAACTTACCTTCAAGTGAGTTTAACAACAACTTATTAAGTTTAAAAATGTCCATAATTTACCTGCTTATTTATATAATATGATTATCAATTATTTATTAATGAATGATTATACATAAGTTATTTTAAACTAACTTTAATAATTATTCTGTAATAATACAAACGATTATTTATTAAAAACCACGAAAGACTACTGAGAGGGCATTTAAACTTGAATTTTGAAAACTATAATAATATTTATAAAGAAATATTGGATGATGAAATTGGAGATTTATCTGCTAACTATTTATTAAATAAGTACGAAATTAAACATGATGAAGAATTACTAAATATTTTGAATCAAATAAAAAAAAATGAATACATAAGTAGTGATAATAAAGTAATTAGTAAGCTAATTAGTGAACTAGATGAAAATGATAACTCCTTAGATATAAATGAGATTATAAATATAAAAGATAAAGTAATTGATACTGAAAATTTAAATTTTCAGTATGAAAACTACGAAGAAAATCAGAATATCGAAACAAATGCTATTATAAAAGACAAATCTGAAAAAAGCCAAGAGATTATCAATAAAACAAAGAGTAATAAAAGTTATATTTTATTTTCTTTAATAATTCTTATCATAATAATATCAATATTTTTCTTTTTAAATTCTGGAGAAGAAGAAAAAGTAATTCCTATTTCAGAAGTTGAAAATACAAAAATCATAGAAGAGAATAAAATTGAAGAAAATAAAACAAAGATAGAGGAATCAAATCTTGCAATTGATGCAAAGAATGAGGAAATAGTGCTTCCTACTTCTGAAAATATAATAAAAGAAGAGATACCTACTTCAACTCCTATTTCTCCTTCTGTTATTAAAACAGAAGAAATTAATTCAAATTCAGAAGATACATTAGATAAAATAGAAACATCATTAGAAGAAAAGCAAAAGAATAAGATAGAAACACCACAACTTAAATCACTTAATGAAATTAGTAATTACGTAAATGAATTTCAAGTTAAAGATAACAAACTTTTTTTTGAAGGTAATTCATATTCTGAAAATGATAATTTATTTGGATTTAAAATCTTTAAAATTACTCCATATTATATAAAATTTGAAGATATAAATAAAAATATTAGAAAAAGATATTTAATCAAATAGCAAAAAGGAAACAAATGAGAAAATATATTTTATTAGTATGCTCTATATTTATGCTTGCAGGATGCAATGTAAATAAAGATCCTCAACCTGAAAAACAAGTAAAAGAAATTGAAGTTGAAACAATTGAAATAGAACCAGTTGCAGTTGAAAAAAAGATTGTAAAACAAAGAGTTTTCCCAGGTACTTATTATCGTATCGTTACAAAGAGTATAGAAGTTTTTTCTTACAAAGGTAAATTAAATAATAACTCTTTAATTAATGAAAAAAAACTTGTAAGACCTTTCTATATTAAAGGTAATTTAATTAAAATAGAAAATATTTATGAATCAACAATAGGGGAGAGATATGGAAAGATTGCAGGTAAAAATCTATTTGTATCAATGGACGATCTTGCAACTCATACAAAAAAATAAGCCTATAAATATAGTGTGATTTTGCACTATATTTATTATAAAAATCCACTATTACATGTTACATAATAAATTGCAAAAAATAAGTATCTTAATATTAAATAAAAAAAATATTCTTTTCTTTTTATTTATATTTTGTATCTTTGGTGGGTATATAGTTTATTTAAATCTCTATATTTTTACCTTAAAAGATAAAATAGCATCTAAAGATGAATTGTATAAAATACAACTAAACAATAGATTTAATGAGATAACTCTTTTAAATGATCAACTTATAGATTTACAAAAAATACTTAATATAGGATTAGATCTTTCAAAAAATGATAATGTCTATTTAAATACAAAATTAACTGAAAAAGATAAAAGATTTATACTAAGTTCTATTCCTAGTGGTTCACCACTTGAAGAAACATTTATTACTTCAAAATATGGATATAGAATACATCCTATTACAAAAAGAAGAAGATTACATGCAGGAGTTGATTTTAAAGCAAAAATAGGAACTAATATTTATTCGCCAGCTGACGGTATAGTTGTAAGAGCTAGAACCACTGATCCAGGTGGATATGGCAAAATGATTAAACTTGTACACAATTATGGCTTTAAAACTTTATATGCACACATGGATGATATTTATGTAAAAGAAGGGCAGGTTATTCAAAAAGGTAGAGTAATTGGAACAACTGGAAATACAGGATTAAGTACTGGACCTCATTTACATTATGAAGTTAAATTTGCTGGAAATTTTGTAGAACCCTTAGATTTTGTATATTGGAATAAAAAAACGTTTAATACAATCTTTACAAAGGGATTAAGTTTAGATTGGGAAAAATTAATTTTGTTAATTAAAGAAAGAAGAAATGATTCACAAGGAAAATGATGTTTAGTGATGAAGAAAAATATAAAAATCTATTAACTCAATTACATGAATTAAATAGAAATATAATGTTAAATGAAAATGAAAAAGTAGAACAAATAACACAAAAGATTAATAATATTGAAGAGAAAATAGAAAATAATAATTCTAATAGTCTTAACAATGAAAATAATAAGAAATTTTTTATAGCTATAATAATAATTTTATTGTTTAATACACTTTTATTGCTATTTATCTCTTTTACAAGTGATAGTAATGGTGGTAGTAGTAAATTAGATGAAAAACCTAAAGAAGAAATAGTTATAGAGAATCTAGTTGAAGAAAAACCTAAAAATACTACAGTAATTGAATCTAAAATCGAAGATACTTTTGAAGAAAAATCAACTGATGATATATTGTCTTTTAAGGATCAAAGTATAGTAGCTTTTGAAGAAGATAAGAACTATCAAGAAATTAAGCCAATTATTCGTAAAGGTACTCAATATACTTGTAAGGGGGAAGAAGACATCTTTAAAATTCCATACACAGTAGAGATAAAAGGAAAACTATATTCTAATAGATTTGAATTTATATTACAAGTAAATTCAATTACAAAGGAATGTACAATCTTAAAAGAATTTATGTAAATATTTTCTTTTATTAAAATTAGTATTGAAAACTATAATTTTCAAACTTTAATCCATAGTGATAGAAGCTAACGTTTCCTTTTGTTTTTTGCAAAATCAATTATATATTTAGAAATTTCTTCTAAAGCAACAATATCTTTTACTGCTCCTTTTGCAATTGCTTTTGCAGGCATTCCAAACACCACACAAGTTGCTTCATTTTGTGCAATGGTGTAAGCTCCATTATCAAAAAGTTCTTTCATTGCAATACTTCCATCATCTCCCATTCCTGTCATCATTACAGCCATAGCACTCCCTCCAACTGTATTGTTAACTGATCTAAAAAGAACATCGACGCTTGGTTTATGATGACTCACTTTTAATGTATCTAAAAGTTTTGTCTTAAGTTCACCTCTACCAGTTTTTTCTATTGTCAAATGCATATTACCAGGTGCTAAATAAGCATGTCCAGGTTCAAGTATTAAACCACTCGTTGCTTCACAAACTTTTAAATCAGAGTTATCATTTAATCTGTCAGCAAAAGATTTAGAAAAACCGTAAGGAATATGTTGAGTAATTAAGATTGGTGGTAAATTATTTGTTAAGCCTTTAAAGACCTTTAATAGCGATTCAACTCCACCTGTAGAAGAACCTATTGCTATAACTTTTTTCCCTCCAAAAGGAGCTGCTCTTAATGGTATGATTTCATCAGGATGTACTTTTCTATCAACTTCTTTAGCTTTTTGTGAAACAACGATTTTTAAAGGTTTTGGTTTTTTTAGAGTATATCTTTTTAATAAAAATGTCAAATTAAGTAGATTTTCTTTTATTCTTTTTGAGAAGGAAATCATAGACTCACCATTCTCAGGCTTAGAAATAAATCCTACAGCGCCATCATCAAAAATATCATTTCCTCTAACACCCTCACCTGAAATTACAACAGCAGGCATTGGATGTAAACGCATAAGGTTCCTTAAGAATACTACACCATTCATTTTTGGCATATTAATATCTATAGTAACCAAATCAGGTTCATACTGTTTAATCTTCTCTCTAGCATCGTAAGCATCAATTGCTTGTGCTACTACTTCGAAGTCGTCTAAATCATTAATCATATCTTTTATGATTCTTCTCATTGAAGGTGAATCATCAATTACTAATACAGTATACATTTCTACCCTATTCTTATATTTTTAAAATAATTCTATTTCCATTTCAGGTTTTACAATTTCATCAGTACCAAATAAATCAACTCCACCAACGTATTCTTTAAGAACAGGTGCTTTTGTAATTTCAGTTTGTAGAGCTTTTTCCTCTTTAAGAATTTTATTATCAGTTTCGCTCTTTTGTGTTACTTTTATAAAAGTTTGAAAAGTTTCAGTAAGTAGTATTAATCTACCATGCTTACCTCTTGTATGCTCACTAATTAACTTAAACCCTTCAGAAGAACAAAATTCCTTTGCAAATTCAACATTTCTCTCACCTATTGAATTATTCGCAACAGTTAATTGCATTATATCAGCACCACCAGATATTTTTGCCTTCATATTTTGTTTACTACATCCTAACTTATACATCTCATTTAACATAGCTTCAACTGAATATAGTCCATATTTCATATCATCATTAGTACTATTTGAAGTTGGTAATAAAAAATGATTCATACCTTTAACTCTCTTAACTTCATCATAAAACATGATAGCCACACATGAACCTAACAGTGTTTTAAAGGCAATATTATTGGTATCTTCTCCAACAGCAAACTCTCCACCAATTATTGTATGAGTATTATAACCTTTTGTTTTTTGAGTAAATCTTGAAATTGAGGCTTTTTCAATACTTCCATCTTTATGTCCAATTACAATCAAGACAATTCCTTTTTCTTAATGAAAATATTTTGCCCTGCTCTTTGCACATAATTTATCAAATCATGAGGATTTTCAGAATGTCCTAAATAAAGTGTACCATCCATTTTTAAATGAGAAAAAAGTTTTTTTAATATTTTATTTTGGTCCGTACTAGAAAAATAAATGAGTACATTTCTACAAAAAATTACATCAAAATAGTTCTTCTCAAAAGGATAACTTGAATCATTTAAATTATTAACTTGAAATGTAATCATTTTTTGTAATTCTGGTTTAACTTTTATTAATATTTCTTCAGAAGCTAGATTTTTTTTAACTCTTTTTTTAAAATATTTTTGTGGTTTAATCCACTCAGGGAATTCTTTTGATGATTTAGAATATCTATATATTCCATTTGCAGCATACTGAAGGACATTTGTATCAATATCTGTTGCCAAAATCGATGCATTAATCTTTTTCCCTAACTCTTCTTGAGCTTCTAACACTGTCATAGCCATAGAATAAGGTTCTTCTCCTGTAGAAGAAGCAGAACAATACATTTTAATTTCTTGTCCTTTTTTTGCATGATCAACTAAGACTCTATTTTTTAAATCTGTAAAATGAAAATCTTCTCTAAAGAAGTGAGTTTTATTAGTTGTAAAAGAATTAATAAATTCCATTGTATAAGAACCATTTTCAATAGCCTTTAATAAATCCTCAATTTCTCCCGTATAATTTGCATTACGTTTTAATTTATGTAGTCTATTTGAAATCATAATATCTTTATTCTGAGCTAGTGTAATACCAGTCAAAGAATAAAGTATATTTTTCACTTTTTCGTATAATACATTGTTATCTAACATTTTAGCTACGAAACTCTTTGAGTATATGACATATTTTTTTCTATTTTTATTTGTGCATTAATAATACCCAAAATATCAAGAATTAGTCCAATACTACCATCCCCTCTAACTGTTGCAGCCCCTATTCCTTGTACACTTCTAAAGTTTTTATCTAAAGGTTTTACAACAACTTGATGTTGATTTAAGAATTCGTCAATAGAAATAGCTACTTTAGTGTTACCCGATTTTACAACAATTAACATTCCATCTTCTAAGTTTACAAAAGTTGGTTCTACTCCAAATAATTGATGCAATCTAACCACTGGAATAAATTCTTCTCTAAGCATTAATAAATCTTGTGATCCATCACCAATCTTTTTAATCATGTCAGATGTCGGTTGTAAAGACTCAACAATAGCACTTAAAGGTAAAATATATTTTTGATCCCCAACTGCAATATCAAGTCCATCAAGAATTGCAAGAGTAAGTGGTAGCATAATAGTAATTATTGTACCTTCCCCTATATTAGTATCAAGCTTAAGTGCTCCACCAAGTTTATGAATATTAGTTTTTACAACATCCATACCAACTCCACGACCTGAAATTGAAGTAACTTCTTCAGCAGTAGAAACACCAGCACCAAATACTAGCATTGCTTTTTCATTATCATTCATTGAATTGTATTGGTTCTCATCAATTTGACCTTGATCTAAAGCTTTAAGAGCAACTTTATCACAATCAATTCCTTTTCCATCATCTTCAATTGTAATAATCATCTGCCCATTTGCTTGTTCAGCTGAAATAATAATTGAACCAATTTCACTTTTATCATTTGCAACTCTTACATCAGGAGTTTCAAGTCCATGATCTAGAGAATTTCTGATAATATGCATTAAAGGATCTGTTAATCCTTCAATCATTGCTTTATCAATTTCAACATTATCTCCATAATGTTTAAACTCTACTTTTTTCCCAAGTTTTTTAGAAATATCTCTTACAACTTTTGGAAACTTAGAATAAATAGATTCCATAGGTACCATTCTGATACTCATAATCGAATCTTGCATATCTCTAATATGTCTTTCCAATAATTCAAGTCTTTCTAAAACTGAATTTCTTGTTTTTGTGTCTTCTATTGAAGTTGAAAACTGAGTAAGCATTGCATTTGTAATTACTAAATCTCCAACATTATTCATAAGTAAATCAATTTTATCAAGATTAACTCTAATATTATTTGAGGCAGAAGACTTTTTATTTGTCTCTTTTTCATCTTTTGATACTCTTGACTGCATAGTTTTTTTAACTTCAGGAGTTGGGCTAGCTGCTTTAGAAAGAGCAGTTTTTGCTACTTCTTTAACTTCAGCAGTTTTATCCATAGGAGTATTTAATAATTTCTCCTCTTGATCTTCTGTGTTTGCTTTTATTTCAGTCTCTGCAGTTATTTCTGGCATATCATCAAAGAAACCAAAATCATCACTATCTTCATGAGCAAAAACAGGAGTAACTGCAGATTCTGATTTTTTATTTAATGCATCATCAAAAAAGCCATAACTATCATTATCTTTTCCTATCTCATCATCATTAAAAAATCCATAAGTAATATTAAAACCACTATTATCTAAATCTTCATCATAAAAACCTATATCTTTAGACTCTACATGTTTTTCTTCTACTTCCGCAGTAACAACATTTTCTCCATTGATATACGCTCTAATGATAACTAACAATTCACTTGTCATTTCAGTAAAAACTTCTCTTGTTAGTTTTTCTGAAACTTCTAAATCAAGAAGTTCTTTCATAACATCAAGACCATCAATCAAAGTTCCTGCCATTTCTGGGATAAACTCAATTTGATGATTTCTAAGCTTATCCATCATATTCTCTACATCATGAGTAAACTCAGCAAATAATGCAAGTTCAACAGATGCTCCACTACCTTTTAGGGTATGTACATCTCTAAAAAGTTGACCCATTTCTTCATCAGTTAATGTTCCATTGTTTTCAGCTTCTAATAAAACATTATCAGCTGATTCAAAAAGCTCTTCAGCTTCTTCTACGAACATCTCTCTATACTTTGAAATATCAAAACCAGACATATTAAAACCTTTTTTTATCTACTTAATACTATATTTACTGCTTTTAACAATTGTTCTGGAACAAATGGCTTTACAATCCATCCTGTAGCTCCGGCAGCTTTTCCTTTTGCTTTCATTTCATCACTTCTTTCAGTAGTTAAAACTAAAATAGGTCTACTTGCATACGTAGGAATTTTTCTTAATTCACCTATTAATGTTAAACCATCCATATTAGGCATATTAACATCTGTGATAATTAAATCAAATGTTGCAGATTTTGCTTTTTCTAATCCATCTACACCATCAACGGCTTCTGTAACATCTGTATATCCACCTTCGTTAAGTGCATAATTTAACATATCTCTTAACATTGTAGAATCATCGACGATTAAAAGCTTAGCCATAAAAACCCCTTTTATTTTATAATAAAATATTATTTTTAATATCTTAACTAAAGCAATATTAATTTAAGTTTAGTAAAATAATTTATTATAGGGAAATATACTCAGACTTAGGAGTAAAAGTAAGATACTTTTCTAGATTATTTATACATAAGGAATTGTTTTATAGAAAAATTATTTGATGTTTTATTATTTCGTTTAAAATTCTATTTAAACGAGAAGAAGGAGAAATAATAGACTTCTTAACGAAGTCTATTATAATACTTTAAATACTACTCGAAGCTAATTCAATTCTATCTTTTGTCACTTTTAGAACTTTTATTTCAACACTATCATCTACATTTAAAACATCTTCAACTCTTTTTACTCTTTGTTTAGATATTTTAGAAATATGTAATAATCCTTCTCCACCTTTTGGAAGCTCAACAAAAGCGCCAAAATCTGCTGTTCTAACCACTTTTCCTGTTAAAATATCATCTACTTGGTAAAGCTTTTCAAAATCAATATTTTTCTTTCCATGATCTCTTCTTGCAGGTGCATTATTTGAAATTGTTTTAATATGTTCACAAGCATCCAATATATTTTGTTTATTTTCACCTGTAACTTTTACATTTCCTGTATCTCTATCAGTATCAATAGAAACAGAGAATTTTTCAATGATTTCTTTTATTGTAGCTCCTGCTTTTCCAATAATCATTCCAATTTTACTAGGATCTATTACAAATTGTTCCATTAAAGGTAAAGCATCACTTGGAATAATTTCAGCTGCTGCTTCTTCCATAAGCACTAAAATATGTTCTCTTCCTTCTTTTGCTTGAAGTAAAGCTTCTTGTAATACAGATAGTTCTATACCACCAAGTTTAATATCCATTTGTAAGGCTGTAATTCCATCTTTAGTACCAGCAACTTTAAAATCCATATCTCCATCATGATCTTCTAATCCCATAATATCAGTTAAAACTGAATAATTATCACCTTCTACAACCATTCCCATTGCAACACCCGCAACTAAAGCAGAAACTGGAACTCCTGCTGCTTTTAAAGCTAAAGAACCTCCACATACAGTTGCCATAGAAGAAGAACCATTTGATTCTAAAATTTCAGAAACTAATCTAATAGTATCTGAGAAATCTTTATCAATAGTAGCTTCTAAAGCTCTTTTTCCTAAGTTTCCATGTCCTAATTCACGACGTCCTACGTTAAACATTGGTTTTGCTTCACCAACTGAGAAACCAGGAAAATTATAATGAAGCATGAAATTATCAATAGTAGCTGATTTTTCAGTTAATACTTCATACATTTGTCCATCTTTAGGGCCTGCAAGAGTTCCTACAACTAAAGCTTGTGTTTCACCTCTTGTAAATAAACAAGAAGAATGAGTTGATGGTAAAAGATTTGTTTCAATTGAAATAGGTCTTACATCTCTAAGCCCTCTTCCATCTGCTCTAACTTTATCATTTACAATCATTTCTCTAACAGCTTCTCTTTTTACAATTGAAACTGCTTCATAAATTGTAGAAAAAGTTATTTCATTTTCAGTACAATATTCATTTAGGGCAATTGATTTAGCAAGATCTTTTAATTCAGTTGCTCTCTCACTTTTTGCTAATTTTTTAATTGCATTTTTGACATCATCAGCAAAATTATCTCTAATATATGAAATTACACTTTCTTCAATTGAAAATTCTACTAATTTAACATCCATAATCTCTTTGCAAACTTCTTTGAAGCCTATTTCATATGCAGAGTTTGCTTCTTTTAATGCCTCTTGTGCTATTCCAATAGCTTCAACTAAGTTTGATTCAGTCATTTCATTTGTTTTATGAACTTTAGAGAAAGCTTCAATATCAACTTCAACCATTTCTTCAGATGAAATTGCTTTCATTTCAATCATTAATAGCTCATCTTTAGTACCAGCTACATATAAATCTAAAGTTGATTCACTCATTCTTGTAAGTGGTGGGTTTACAATATATTCACCCTCAATTTTTGCAACTCTAACACCAGCAACTGATTTTTTAATTGGTAAATTTGAAGAATACATAGCTGCACTCGCCGCATTTAAAGCTAGTGCTTGTAAATCTACATCTTTATCAGCACTTAATACAATAACTGTAATTGTTGTAGGATACACATAACCTTTTGGGAAAAGTGGTCTTAAACTTCTATCAATAACTCGAGAAGTTAATGTTTCAAACTCACCAGGTTTTGCTTCTCTTTTGAAAAAACCACCAGGAAGCTTAGCTGCTGCATAAGTTTTTTCTATATATTGCACAGTTAAAGGTGTGAAATCTTCTTCAACAGGATTATCAAATTCACTAACTACTGTCGCTAATACTACTGCTTTACCTAATCTTGCTAATACTGAACCATTAGCTTGTTTGGCTACTTTACCAAACTCAAATATTTCTTCTTTTCCATTTAATTCAAATCCACATACTGTTGACATAAAATTTATCCTTTGTCTTTTTTAATTTGTTCATAGGTAATTGTTTCAAGTTCATCATAATAAAAATCTATTGTTATAAAATGATCTAAATTCTTTACATAGTATAAATCATCGGCTATTGATTCAATTGTACATATGCTTGCTGTTGGAAGAATTGGAGTTGCAACAGATACAGATTTAGCACCAAGATTAATTGCCGTTTTAATACAAGCCATCATTGTTAAACTAGTATTTAATCCTTCATCAATTAGCAACACATTTTTATTATGAAAATTATCTAACTTCTTACCTTTTCTATATTTATTCACACAAGATGAAAGTTCATTTTGAAAAATATATCTAGATTTAGAAAATACAAAATCTAAACTAATATCAAAAGCCTTTACAAGTTCTTCATGAATAACCACTTCTTCGCTCTCCGTAACAATTGCTACTTCACACTCTTCATTATTTGGAGCATATATTTTTCTTGAAAACATGATATCAGGAGTAGCATCTAACTCCTTTGCAATTATTTTAGCTATTGGATATCCACCATAAGATGCAGAAATAACTAACCATTCTTCTAACTTCATTTTATCCATAGGTAAAACATCTATTAATCTATAAGCTGCTACGTCCCTATTTTTAAAATATATTTTGTCAGGAATCATTGGTCTTGCTCAATTTCATACTCTTGTATTATCCCACCAAGAGGTTTTAAAAAAAGTTCGAAGTAAACAATATCTTGTTTAATCGGATCATCTCCGGAAGAGGCAGTAATTTCTTTTTCATATCTTATGTCTAAATTCCAACATTTATCTGATATTCCAAAAATAAAAGCTTGTTTACTTCTTAATTTTTCTTCTATATTATAATTTGTATAATATCCTATTGAATAATCATTTGAAATCTTATATCTTGCACTTATTTGATATGACTCCAAATCTTCTTTCCCAGAATTTGGAGTATCTTTAGACATATAATGACCTAGGGTTAGGTAAAAATTATTATAAGTTAAAGAAAAGCTTGAAGAGCTTTCGGTTAATTCTTTATCTTGATGATTATATACAAGTCTATTTTTAACTGAACCTAAAATATAATTATATAAAATCTCATTTTCCATATTTTGAAGTTTTGGATTATCGAAATTATCATACAATATTGATTGCGTTAATTTATGGTTTATTATTTGCGCTAAATTTTCACTATCATATAAAGATTGATTTATTCCTAATTTTATACTATCAGAACTTCTTGTAACGGCAAAAGAATCTAAATCACTATAACTACTCTTTTTATCAAAATATAAATCACCATCTTCTTCTACAGTATTTGATTTATTATAATCTACACTTAAATTCATTGTATGAAGATAATCTTCATATGGTTTAATTAAATCTGTACTTAAAGATAAAGTTGTATTACTTTCTATATAAGTTCCATCTTTATATTTTGTCGAATCAAAATTTGAATACTTATATTTATTTAATATCAATTCTTGTTTAGCAATTAATTGCAAATAATCATCAAAAAGTGAAAATGAATAAGATAAAGGTATATTTAATTCATATTGATCTGCATTAATACCCTCTCTTATTTTATGATTAGTATATTTTAAATCACTTGAATAAAGTAATTTATCTAAAATAAATGGTCTTGAATATGTATGAGCTTGAAGTTTTGGTAACTCTTGCATAGTTTCTGCATTAGTTTTTTTCTCAGTATCAATATAATACCTAAAATATGAACCTAAAAAATAGCTTGGAGTATCAAAAATATAATTAATTCTTGACTCAACATAACGCTCAGTATCATCGTCATTTGATTTATCTTCTAAAGTTTTATATTCAATATCATTTAAATAATTAATTTCTACAAAAAGACCATCATTATAATCATTTCTTTTTTTTGTAAAAAGATTTTTTCTTGTATAGTCAATATCAAAACCATAATGTTCTTCATCTCTAAAGTTTACTCTATTTTCATCATTATATATATCATTGTATTTTTTATCTTCTTTAAAATATCCACCACTTATTTTTAATACTGAATCAATACTATCTGCATATCTTAAATATGCATACATTCCTGAACCTCTTTTTGCTCTATATTGAGGAATTAATTCAATATCGTAATTAGGTTTTGGTGCTATAAAGATTGGTTGAGAATAACTTCCACCTTCAGTTTTTGAGTATCCAATTGTTGGTATCAAAAGTCCTGTTCTTCTTCTTTTATCTGTAGAAAAGCCTATATAAGGAGTGTAAAACAAAGGAATATCTTTTAAATATAATCTTGTATTATATGCATTTATCCATTTATCTTCAGTGTCATAATCTGCACTTGATACTCTAATACTCCAATCAGGATCAACACAATCACAAGAAGAGAGTATTGCTTCATCTAAAGTAATTACATCATTTTTTTTATCTGAATCTTTAGAATTTATCCATACTGAACTAGTTTGCTCAAAAAACATGTTGGGTTTTTGATATAAATCATCAGTATTCACATCTAAAAATGCATAATCACTTTTTGTTTGAACATTGTTATTTTTTAAAACAATTACATCATCAAAAAGTTCAAAAGTACCCTTGTTTTTATCATATATAACTTTTTGTGCCGTAATATAATAAGTAGGTGAAAAAATTACAACATTACCTTTTGCAAGCATTATATTGTTCTCAGATTTTACATTTGTTGCTATTACTTGAAACTTTTCGACATCAGCATGTAAAAAAGTTATTAAAATTACAGTTGCAAAGATTTTTCTAAACATTTACAACCAATGTTCTAGCTAATTTATCATGAAAAGTTTGTCTTCCTTCAGTGAAAAAAGCAAAAATAAAACCAATATAAAAGAACATTTCACTAATTATTCTAAGCATTGATCTTACAAGTGAATTAGAAAGTGATACGCTACCTAAATCATTATAATCTATAATACGAATTTTAGTAATAATCTTACCAATTGTTGCACCATAATACCATACGAAGAATGATTGATATATAAATTTTAAAATCAATATTTGCCATACAAATTCATTCATAACAATCAAAATTGATACTAAATCATTTCCACTTGCAGCAATATTACTCCAATACATAGCTATTATTATAAAAGTAATTAAAAAATCATCTATTACGAAAGCTAACATTCTAGCTCTTGTCGTGGCTAATTCTAGGTTATTTTTATTCATATTTAATACTAATTCAATGCTTGATATGCAATATCAGTTCTAATTTTTTTACCAACAAAATGAACTTGTCCACATAAGGCATAGGCTCTATCTCTCGCTTGCTTAATGCTAGTTCCAAAACCTACACATAGTAATACTCTTCCACCTGTTGCAAAAAGTTTATCACCCTCTTTCTCAACTCCTGCATAAGAAATATGAGTATTATTTAAAATATCTTCATCTACTATATTATCTACAATTATTTCAGCAGGAGCGCTTGAAGAATATGGATAATTTGCACTAGCCATTACAACAGCAACTCCAAATTCATTTTTAATTTTAATATCTAACTTATCAAGTTGTTTGGTAGCCCCTTTATAAAAAAGCTCTGATACAGGAGTTTCAAGTAATGGCATTAAAATCTCACACTCAGGATCACCAAATCTTACATTATATTCTAAGATAATTGGTTCACCTTTAACTACCATAACTCCTATAAAAAGAACACCTTCAAAAGGAGCGCCTTCTTTTTTCATTCCTTCTAAAGTTGGTTTAATAACTCTATCTTCAACTTTTTTATATATTTCATCATTTACTAGTGGAGTTGGAGCATATGCACCCATTCCTCCTGTATTTGGTCCTGTATCTCCGTCGCCTATTCTTTTATGATCTTGAGCTGCTGGCAATACTTTATAGTTTTCACCATCACAAATAGCAAAAATTGAAAGTTCGTAACCATCTAAAAATTCTTCAACAACTATTGAGGTTCCAGCATCACCAAAGGAAGTACCTCTGAGCATATCAGATGCCGCTTCTTTAGCTTCTTCAATACTTTGTGCAATAATTACGCCTTTACCTCCACATAGTCCATCTGCTTTTACAACAATTGGAACTGTCATAGTATCGATAAATTCATGAGCTTCTTTTTCATTCGAAGTTTCACAAAATGCTGCTGTTGGTATATTATATTTTTTTAATATATTTTTCATATAAACTTTTGAACCTTCAAGTTGTGCAGCTGCGGCACTTGGTCCAAATATAGTTAATCCATTTTCTTTAAAAATATCAACAACACCATCTACTAAAGGAGCTTCTGGCCCTACAATTGTCAATTCTATAGAGTTTGTTATTGCCCATTGAGCTAATTTATTATAATCTTTTATATTAATATTTGTACCCAAATTATCTGTAGCACCATTACCTGGCATAAAAAATATATTATGTTTTTCTTTCTCTTTAGATATAGATAAACCTATAGAGTATTCTCTTCCACCACTACCAAGAATTAAAATGTTCACTAGATTGTCCTTAAAATGAGTAATAATAATTATCCAAGTAGCCGTTAACCATTAAATGGCCCAGAAAAGCCAACGATAGCATATAAGAATTAAGTTTTAGGAGCGGAAATACAAAAGTAAACGCTGCACACCACCTAATTACGATTACACGCAAAAATATAGTATCGGACCCTCAACAATGGAAATCCCGTACTACTTAGACGATTTTATTTTATCTAATAATATTTAAATTAAACATTAAAAAGTCCACTTCTTAGCAAGTTTTATGCACTCTTCTATAGAAGTTTTAGAACTAACTTCAAATTTAATATTTTTTGGCATATATTTAGCACTAGTATTCCCAATAACAATTGCTTTATAAGAAGAATCCCAAGTATATTTATTAAAAAAACATTGAATGCTAGAAGGAGAAGTAAAAATAATAACTGAATTGTTTTCAATTATTTTATTTAAACTTTCATTACAAACTGTTTTATAAGTAATCGCTTGATTAATACTAATATCATTATCTTTAAGAATTTGAAAAATATTAGAAACTACTTTTAATGCTCTTACATATAAAACTTTTTTATTTTTCACTAAAGGCAGAATCTCTTTTGCAAAATCGTTACCATGTCCACTTGAACCTACAAATTCAATAAGACCACCCTCCTCTTTTATAACTTTTGCTGTTTTCTCAGCAATTGCATAACAAGGAATCTTTTTCCAATCTTTTGTAAAACTATTTAATGAATAAATAGCATTTTTAGAACTAATAATTAATGCATCATATATACTAAAATCGATTTCAGAGGGAATATATTCTATTTTGAAAACTTCCAAATTTTCTACAGCATCATATTTTTGATTACTTAATAAATAAATTTTGCTCATTTTATTTCTTTTATTTCCTTATATTTTCTTTTTGAATACAATTTACAGCTTCATCAATATTATTATAAATCATAGTACTTTCAAATACTTTATTTGTATCAACACTTAAGATTTTTCTTTTATGTGTTTGTTTTAATAAAAGTAAAACTTTTACATTTTTATCTTCTAATTTATTAATAATTTCTTCAATCATAAAAATTGCTGAAATATCTAAAAAAGAGACTTTTAAACAATCTAATATTACAAATTTTGTTCTAGTTTTAATTTTGTCAATTTTTCTATCTAAAACAGAAGCTGTTCCAAAAAATAAAGAACCATCAATTTTTAAGATTTCTGTTATATCGTCTTCAATATTAATATCAAAGTCTACTTTATTTGAGGCACTACTTGTTTGAATTCTTGTATTTTTGGATATTTTATAAATAGCTAAAATTGAGGCAAAAGTAATCCCTGCTCCAACTGCCATAATCAGATCCACAAAAATAGTTAATAAAAAAACTGTAAGCATAATCAATAAGTCATGTCTAGAAACTTTTCTTAATATATTCAGAAACTTATAATCTAAAATATCAAAACCAACTTTTATCAAAATTCCAGAAAGTACTGATAATGGTATTTCTGAAGCTAAAGGAGCTAAAAACAACACTATAAGTAAAAGCATAAGAGAATGAACCATCCCTGAAATTCTTGTCGTTCCTCCACTTTTAATATTAATTACAGTTCTCATGGTAGCCCCTGCACCAGGAATTGCTCCTACAAAGGAACATAAAGAGTTACCAATTCCTTGTGCTATTAGCTCTTTATTTGGTTGATGTTTAGTTTTTGTCATTGAATCTGCTACTAAAGAAGTTAAAAGAGTATCAATAGATCCTAATAATGCTAAAGTTATGGATAAAGAAATAATTGTATCAAGCTTTAATATATCAAATTTAGTAGGAAATGAAAACTCGGGTAAACCCATTGGAATTTCACCAATTACAGAAACATCAAAATTCATAAAAATTGTAAAGTACGTAACAAAAACTAAAGCAATAAGTGCAGGTGGAACATATTTTGAGACAACTTTTGGAGTCATAAACATAATTATAAGTGTAATATAAGCTAAAATTAAAGAGTGATCATTAGCTAAATGTAAAGTATTTGGAAGTTCAACAATTGTTTGTATAACTGAACCATAAGAGGCAACACCTAAAAAAGGATTTATTTGTAGAATTATAATAATAATTCCAATACCACTCATAAAACCAGAAATCACAGGATAAGGTATATATTTAATCCATTTTCCAATTTTTATAAGTCCAAAAGAAATTTGAATTAACCCTGCAAAAAAGATAATTGTTATAACAGATTGAAAATCATTTTCAAACATAACTACAGCGGAAGCTACAATTACAGTCATTGGTCCAGTTGGACCTGAAATCTGGGTATTTGTTCCCCCAAATAAAGAAGCAAAAAAGCCTAAGATAATTGCACCATATAAACCAGCTGTTGCTCCAGCACCACTTGCAACTCCAAAAGCTAGAGCTAAAGGTAAGGCAACAACAGCAGCAGTAACACCACCAAACAAATCATTTTTTATGGTATTAAGTTTTATCAAAAGACTCCTCCTGTTTTTTTATATTAAATAACTTCTATATCTTCCTCATTATTTTCTCTTTCACCTTTTCCTCTTGCAACTATGTGAATAGGTGTTCCTTCAAAATTAATGTTATTTCGTAAGAAGTTTATCAAATATCTTTTATAAGAGAAATGCAAAAGCCTAGGTTTGTTCATAATTAAAGCAATTCTTGGAGGTTTTGTCTCAAATTGTGTTGTGTAATATATTTTTAAAAATGTTCCATTTGGACTAGGGAGTGAATGCCTAATAGTTGCAGTCTCAATAGCTTTATTTAATACTGAAGTAGAAATTCTTTGTGCATAATTTTCATAAATTTCAACAAGTTTTTCTTTTAATCTATCAATACCTCTCCCAGTTTTTGCAGATACTGCAATAATAGGCGCAAAATATAAAAATTTAAATTTATTTCTTATTTTTTCTTCAACTTCTTTAAAATCGTCTCTATTTATATCCCATTTATTTAAAACAATAATTGTCCCAAGACCATATTCATCAACAAGTCCAGCAATTTTTTCATCTAAATCTACAAGTTCTTCTGAAGCATCTAAAATAAGTAAAGCTAAATTTGCAACCTCAAGCATCTCTCTAGTTCTATTTAAAGCAAATTTTTCAATTCCTTCGATTCTTCCACGTCTACGTAATCCTGCTGTATCAACAAAAGTAATACTTTTATCTTTGTATTCAAATGTTTCATCAACAGGGTCAATAGTAGTTCCAGCAATTGGAGATACAACAGAACGTTCTTCTCCTACAAGAGCATTTAAAATAGAAGATTTTCCAACATTTACCCGTCCAATAATAGCAACTTTTATATGGCCATCATCCTCTTCTTCTATCTCATTAATATCTTCAACTGGATTTAAAAAATCTTCTAAAGATTCATCGTCATCTTCTTCTAAGACAAGTAAAGGTTCAACTTCACGAGCAGGAAGTTCCGTCCAAACCCATTCTAAAAGTGACTTTGTTCCTCTATTATGAGAGACTGAAATTCCAAAAAGATCGGCTTCATTTATTCCAAATTCAAAAAAAGACCAAAGTCTTTCATCTTTTTCTTTATCATTATCAATCTTATTTACAACAAGTGCAAGTTTTTTACCTAAAGATTGAAGCTCATAAAATAGTTCTTTATCTTTTTCATCTGGTATTTTTTTACCATCAACCATAAAAAGTATTATATCAGCCTCTTTTGCACACTCAACTGCTTTTCTTTTTACATTTGAAAATATTGCATCATTTGTATCATCAATTCCACCTGTATCTAACATAAGT
>Ga0193962_1000254_pt1 | contig 24372 bp, 1 predicted proteins | sample FB_5_MG_FD_140335 | JGI IMG/M metagenome (GOLD analysis project Ga0193962, IMG submission 140335) | Microbial mat bacterial communities from the Broadkill River, Lewes, Delaware, United States - FB_5_MG | ecosystem: Environmental > Aquatic > Freshwater > River > Microbial mats | place: USA... | reverse complement strand
TGTCTAAATAGTTTCATAGAGGGATATAAATACGATGTATCACCTTTAGTAAGCCATCGCCAGTCTGGATATTTTTGAAGAAGAGTATAAGTTTTCACTCCAATTGCCCCAGCTAAATGTGCCACACTTGTATCAGAACTGATTACTAAATCTAACTCTTTCATAAATGAAGCTGTTTTTGAAAAGTCTGTAAATTTGTCTGTCAAATCTATCATATCATTTTCATATCCATTTTGTTCTATTTGTTCACTTCCATAACCTACTTGAAGCGAATAAATCTGGATTTTTGGATTTTTTATAAGAGGTTCAAAATGACTTAAGTCAAATACTTTACCATCATAGCTCTCCCCTGTTGCAGAAGCAGACCAACAAAGTCCTATTTTTATTTTGTCGTTTTGAAGTTGAAACTCTTTATCTTTTTCTACTTTGAAGTAAGGTTCAGTTGGGAAGTCACTAAAACCTCGAACATCTAAGATATAAGCCAAACTCATAATAGGAAGATGCAAATCAAAGCTTGGTGTACTTTGTTCATCTCGACCTACAACTATATCAATACACTTCATACTCTCAAAAAGTGTTTTAAGTTCATCTCTACACTCAATTGCTAAAGTACAACCAAGAGCTTTAATTTGTGGCAAAAATCTAGCATACATAATACTATCGCCAAATCCCTGCTCACTATGGATAAGAAGAGTTTTCCCTTTTATATCTTCACCTTTTTTCATCATAGGCTTTGAAAAAATATGTTTATGTTTGTATATATGAGCCTTCATCTCCTCTTTTCTGAAACGCCACTCATACTCTTCTAAACCATGAATAAAATCACCTTTTGATAAATACACCGTTGACAAATCAAAGTGAGCATTTTCAAAATCTGGTTTTAACTCACAAGCTTTTTTATAACTAGTAATAGCTTTATTTGTAAAGCCTAAGTTTTTATAAGATGTCCCTAGATTACTGTACGCATTGTACCCATCTGGTTCCAATTCTATTGACTTTTCATGACACTTTGAAGCTTTTTTATACTCATGCAGTTTATTATACACATTTCCTAAGTTTGTATATGCACCACTATGTTTCGGCATTTTTTCTATAGCAGTTTCCAAAGACTTTATCGCTTCATCATATTTTTTTGCTTTATTTAAAGCTGCACCCATATTACTATATACTTCATAATAACTAGGGTCAGTATCAAGAGCTATTTGGAATATATCGGCACTCTCTACATATCTTTTTTGTTTATATAAAACTACCCCTAGATTATTGATCCCTTTTGAAAATTTTGGATTTATTTTAATCGCATTTTGATATGCATCTATTGCTTGTGATATCGCTCCTGTTTTTTCTAAAATCATCCCTAGGTGGTTGTGAAGATTATAGTCATTTGGTTTATATATCAATATCTTGTGATATAATTTGATTGCTTTTTTATAATCTTTATTTTTATGTGCATTATTTGCTTGGACGATCAAAGCTTCTACATTTGCATCTGTTTGTTTTTGCATCGGATGCTCTGAACTATTTGTTATTCTTTTCATCTGTTCTATTTTTATAGTACTGTTTTTAGGGACACAAAGCATATTTACAGATACTATATCTCCAAAAATATTCGTTGTATTTTTAAAAAAATTATCTTTATTAAAAAGTTTTGGTAAATGCCAATAAATATCATAACCCATCGAGTTTATAAGTTCTATAAGCTCTTTTGATTTTTCTTGTCTATCATTTTCTACATAAAGTATCGGTTGAAATTTTTGGATCAAATGAGTAGCGCCTCGTATCACTTCACTCTCCATCCCCTCAACATCTATTTTTAGTAGTTTTACAGATGATATTTGATCGATAAAAAAATCTAACTTCTCTTTTTTAACCTTTTCTCCATGTGTAGTTTTATCTATACTTATACCACCAAAATTGCCATTTTGAGAGTAGTTTATAGCTGGAATATAAACAGAACCCTCATTTTTTCCAAGAGCCATTTGATATGTATGTACATTTGTAACACTATTGAGTGCTATATTTGCACAAAGAGTTTGATACACTATTCTTTGTGGTTCAAAAGCAAGTACTCTTCCTTTTGAACCCACAAGATGTGAGAGTATTTGTGTATGAGTTCCTATGTTTGCACCCACTTCAATTACTACATCTCCACTACAACAAATCTGTTTAAATAGGTCTACCTCTGCTTGTGAAAATTCTCCATACCGTATGATAGATTGTCCAATATACTGATCATTTTCATTTACTAAACAATATCCATATCGAGCTTTGATGAGTTTGTTAAATAGGTTTTCTTTTTTCATTTGAAATAATTTAACTCACTAAAACTTTTTCAAAATTATTCAAAGATCTTGTATGTGCATCGATGATACCCATCCAACCTTTTTTTGCCCAAAGCGCAAGTGTAGCATCTGGTAATTGTGCTAATTTTTCTCTATTTATGATATAAAATTCTTTTAACAATACTGTTTCTTGATCATTTGATTTCACTCTAAAGTCTTTTTGAAGAAGCAAGTCATTTTCTTTTAACTCTTTGATGATACTTTTCCCTACACTTCTTTGTCTATCCAACGCTCGTATGATTGCTATTTTTTCATCAGCATCTTTTGTAAGGTTTTCATTTTTATCAAATATAAAAATTTTTTTATCTTTTGCAACATACGAAGTGTCATTATCTATAGCAACAACCGTATTTAAACTATTATTCTCATCATTCACTAAGATATTTAAAAATGGATAAGTAGTTAAAAATTTTGGCATATATTTATTTGTGCTTGTATAAATATTTACCTCTTTTGACACTCCTGTAAAAGCAACAAATTCACCCACTTCACCAGCACTTATAATCACAGGTGAGATACAACTCATCTCAAAAACCTCATCAACACCAATAGGCACGATACCTATATTTTTAGCAACTTCAAGTGTATCAACACCATCAAACTTTATCTTCGCATGTTTTTTCTTATCTAAAATCTCTATATTTTTATACATTATTTTTCCTTTTTTTAGTTTAGTTTTATGACGCTGCAATAGTAAGTGATATGTCTTGTGTACCACCACCATTATCAGTATCAATTAGATATGTTTTACCAGTTTCAATAGTCATATTATCATAACTCCATGTTGCACCACCATCATCTTCTTTCCATCTATAAGCATCATCACTAGTAGCAATATCTAAAGTATCATCTCCAGCTCCACTAATAGTAAAGTCAGTATTTGTACCATCAAGCCAAGCATTGATAGCTGAAGCATCCATATTCACTGTATTTCCATTATCTACTAAATTAAGTGCTTCTATATTATCAAATGAATCATTTGTAAAAGTTGACCCTGAATAGTTAGTTATGTTAACAGTATCAGAACCATCTCCCCCATCTATATCATTGATTTTTGAGAAATCCAGTGTAACATTATCATCTTGGCTTGACAACTCTAAATTCTCAAATCCATTAATATTGCTAAAATCAAGAGTACCTGTCACAGCAGTTGAACCAAATGATATAGTATCATCAGTTCCCTCAGTATCTGTTATATTTATATCATCAAGTTTACCAAACTCTGTGATATCATCAAGTTCTATCTCGTTTGTTCCATTTGCAAAATTTATATATTTTATAGCTGAAATATCATCAAGATTACTAAAATCAAGTGTACCATCATTTGAATAATCAATTGTAATATCATCATCACTATCAGTATGAGAAAGAGTAGAATTTAAATCCGCTCCTGTAGCACTTGAAACAGTTGCTGTAACCTTTCCTGAGGTAACTTCTGCTATATCATCTACATTGCTAGCTGTTATTGTGTCATTTATATCTACATTCTCATCACCAAGTCCTGCAAAGTTATCTTTATTTGTTATATAAAGTGCTTCTAAGTCTAAAAAATCTCCTGTAACTTTTGTAGCATCTACAGTAACATCTAAGGCTGTTTTCCCATCTAAACCATTTAAGTCAGTTGCTGTAGCTGTTGCTCCATCCACTGTCATAGTTATCTTGTCTATTGATTTTGTTGTAAGTGTACTATTTAATGTAGATGCATCACTATTTGCAACTTCTGCTGTTATTGCTCCTGCTGTATCTGCTGAAACTGTATTTATATCATTTATTGTTGATATTCCACTTAGTGTCGCTGTATAGTTTGCATTCAGTGTAATATCTGCTGTTTCTAAATCAGCTAACTCTTCACCTGTACCTGTGATAGTTGTAACACTTGTAGCAATTACAGTTTCAGAAGTTTTTCCATCAATTATATTTAAGTCTGCTGCACTCACATTTGTATCTGTTACTGTGATAACAAGAGCATGATCTGTCACACCAGAAGTAGTTAATGTTTTTAGACTTGATACATCACCCTCTGCAATTGTTGCTGTTATTGTTCCTGTTGTTTCTAAGTCTATAGCTTTTTGTTGTGCTACGGTTGCTGTTCCTGAAGTTACATTTACAATAACATCTGATGCTGTGTCTATTGTTGTTACTTCAACGACTGTTTTGATATTTGCAGCTGTTCCTGTTATAGTATCAACATTTGTATCTGTATCTATTGCTAGTGAGGTTTTACTATCTAGTGTTATAAGCTCAGAAGCCACGGTACTTGGATCTGTAACTGTGATAGTTAGAGCATTGTTTGTATTATCATTTGTTAAATTAGCCAAATCACTCATAGCACCATCACTTATAGTAGCTGTTATAATACCTGTTGTTATATCATCCATTGATGATAGTTCTGATGCTGTCATTGTGTTAGTAACTTTTGCATTTATATCTGTTGCTGTTACAACCGTTGTGGAGTTTATTACTGTTGTTATATCTGCTTTTGTTCCTGTTATTTCATCTAAATTTACTGCTGTTTGTACATCTAGAGATGTTTTCCCATCAAGTGTTATAAGATCAGATGCAATTGCTGTTGCATCTGTTACTGTTACAGTTAAATTATGCTCTGCTACTCCAGATGCTGTAATAGTCTTCAATGATGCCATATCACCATTACTAATATTTGCTGTGATTACACCTGTGGTTTGTGCATCTATTGCGATTTGTTCTGCTACGGTTGCTGTTCCTGAAGTTATATTGACAATAACATCTGATGCTGTATTTATTCCTGTTGATTCTAATACAGTTTTAATGTCCCCTGCTGTTCCTGTTATGGTATCTACATTTGTATCTGTATCTATTGCTACACTTGTTTTATCATCAAGTTCTTTTAAGTCTGAGGCTACTGCACTTGTACCTGTTACTAGTAAAGTTAAGGCATCATTTGCATTACCATTTGTCAATTCACTGTTTAAACTACTAGCTGTATCTTCTCTAATTGTCGCCGTAACTACTCCATTTGTATTTCCAAGGACTTTACTTATATCTATTGCACTTACTTCATCACTTATAATTACAGTATAGTTTGGTGCTGTTGTAAAGTTTGCACCTATATTCTCTACAACTTCTAACATCTCAGAGATAGTAGCAGTTGAAATATTTGTTACATTTGTTAAATCTATCGCATTTGATGAAGCATCATTTACAGATTTAATTTCAGTACCTGTAAGTGAGTTATCTGATAACTCTAAAGTACCTGCACCTGTGCCTGTTTGTCCATCAAATTGCGAATAATTTAAAGTAAGTACATTTCCACTTGCCACATCAAAAGTATCTATAAAAGTGTTTATCGTAGCTGAACTTATATCTTTATCTATATTCACATCAAGTGTAACTTTTCCAGTTCCTTTTGTAACATCAATTTGAGTAAAATCATGACTACTTGCATCAGAAACTATGATTAGATTTGCACTTCCAATTAATGAAATATCTATATCTTTTCCTGATAAATCTTTTGCATTTAAAGTAAGTGTTTCACCATCTGATACTTCTATCGTATCAAAATTTCGAAGTGTCACAGAAGATAAGTCCAGTTGATTTCCACTAAGCTGTAAAGTATTTACTCCACTACCACCATCAAGTGTATCTATATTTGTCACATCGCTTACTACAAAAGTATCATTCCCTGCTCCACCTGTTATGATCTCGATACTTTCTAAAGTATCAGTTGTAGTTCCATCAAATACTGTAGCACTTGTATTTCCATTGGCAACTGTAACTGTTAAAGGTGTTCCAGCTGCTATATTACTATAATCAGCCTCATCACTATTTGCTCCACCATCTATAGTACTTCCAAATACTTTACTTAGATTTATCGTATCTGCATTTCCTGAAAGTGTGTAGTTTTCAAAGTTTTTGAAGTTGTCATTTCCATCGCCACTTGCAGTTCCTTCTCCAGAAGCTGTGACATTTACATTTACACTTCCTGCTGCTCCTGAAAAACTAAGAGTGTCTGTTCCTGTTCCACCTTCAAAACTATTATCAAACTGATTTCCTTCGACTGTATTTGTACCATTACCCATTTGTAGATTTCTGATTTGTGATATTGTGTCTGTTTCACCATCATAGTTTGCACTTCCTGTTCGTAAGTTTACATCTACATTAACGGTATTGGCAAAATCACTATAGTACAACCAGTTCTCACCTGTACTACCACCTATGATACTATCGCTTCCTGTACCTGAATAGATTGTATCAGCTCCTGCTCCACCGTTTAGGGTATTGTCTCCACTTATACCTTTTATGATGTCTGTTTGGTTTCCACCTGTAAGAATATTGTTCATATTATTACCAGTTAGATTGTTTTCAACTGTTAATGAACCTATGATTCCTTCTATATTTGTAAGACTATCAGAGAAAACACCACCAATATTATGACTAACAGTTGTTAAAGCCCCACTATCTGCTAAAGTTACAGTTATCCCTATAGAACTATTACTATAATCAACCACATCAATATCAGCTCCACCATCAATAATATCAGCACTTGCACTTGCATAGATATAGTCATCTCCTACACCTGCATCGATATTTTCAACTCCTGAGCCACCATAAATAGTATCTGTACCTGAACCTGTTTTTATGATATGGTTTCCACTTCCACTCCAAATAGTATCGTTTCCACCACCTGTAGTAATATTTTGAATATCTACTAAAGTATCTGTCATGGTGATTGTTTCACCTGTATTGTTAGATACTGTTCCTTGAGTTGAGCCACTTATATTTACTCTTACATTTGTATTATTATGACTAAAACTATAATCTACTGTATTATTTCCAGCTTCTCCATCTATAAGATCATTATCTTTACCACTAAAGATAGTATCATCGTTGGCTCCTCCATAGAGTTTGTTTTCTCCACCTATACCATATATCTCATCATTTCCAGCTCCACCTTTTAAAGTATTTATCATTTCATCTGTACCTTTGATAAAGTCATTTTGAGATGTACCTATAATATTTTCTATTCCAAAAAGTGTTTGGTTGTAGTCTGTTGTTTGTGTTCCATTATTGTGTTTGAAGTTTGCATTATCTTGAGTATAGATATCTACATTTACCCCATTAACTGTTGTGATTGAACTAAAATCTAACCAATCACCTTCATTGGCTGTATGATCTCCCCCATGAAGTTCATCATTTCCTAAGCTTGCGATCAAATAATCATCGCCATCGCCTGCTTTGATAATATTTCTTACATCATTTCCTCTAATAGTATCATCAAAAGTGGTACCATCTACATTTTCAATAGCTGTTACGATTCCTATTTGTTCAGCACTTGAACCATCAAGCCAACTATTTATAAATCTATTTGCAGCAAGTGTTTCAGTACTATCATAAGATAAAGCATCACTTCCTAGATTTACTACTACTCTTGTATCTGCTCCATCAAATCTAAGTGTATCGTTGTCTTCTCCACCATCTATATCATCTCGACCTTTTCCTGAATAGATAATGTCATCATTTACTCCACCATTTATATCATTGTTTCCAGCTTTTCCATAAAGTGTATCATTTCCTGAACCACCATTTATATCATCATTTCCTGTTCCACCAAAGATAAGGTCATTTCCACCATCACCATTTAGGATATTGTCTCCACTTACTCCAAAAATAGTATCTTCATCTGAGCCACCATAGATATCATCATTACCGCCATTACCCCAAATAGTATCATTTCCATTATTACCATTTATTTGTTCAGCCAGGTCACTTCCACTTACGATATCAGCACCATCTCCTAAATCGTAGTTTTCAAAGTCTGGTCGTGAATTAGCCTTATCAAAACTTGCACTAGGATCCGAGCTTGCATATAAATAATCTGTCAATCCTCTACCATCTGTAGTGAGATAGAACCAATGTTCACCATCATCAATAGTATCCAGCCCTTCAACTGTTAGTTTTGTAGTTTGTACTGTTTTATCTAGAAGAGTTAAATTTCCCATTCCTGTAGCAAAAGAGTTGTATGTAGATGCATCTATATCATTTAATATGATTACAGCACCTTGATTTGAGTTATAATTCCCATGATGGTCTATCCAGTCATTTCCACTTCCACCTATTAAAGTATCATTTCCAAAATTTGAATATGCTCTATCATTTCCTGCACCTAAATCATAAACATCACTTCCATTTCCACCTAAGATAACATCATTTCCATCATACATGATGAAGGTATTGTCCCAGTTTCCACCCCATACTGTTTCATTTCGTGCCGAAGATGCTCGTCCTAAAACATGCTGTACATTTTTTACAGTTATTGCTCCATTTGCATTTGAACCACCTGAACCTAAGATGTTTCTAAAATCAAGACCTCCTCTATAGGCATCTTCTAGACTTATCCAGTTTTCTCCTGCTCCACCATTTATATAGTCACTTCCACCTGCATCTATAAAAATAGTATCATTACCAGCACCTGCTTCTATAGAGTTTCCACCACCATTATCAACTGTAACATCATCGCCTTTTAAGATATCACCAGAATTACTTCCTTTGATATACTCTACTTGTGAAATATTATCAAACTCTGCTGCTATCTCATTGCCATCGCTATCTAGCCTAACTACTTGAGAATAGTCTCCATTTAAACCTGTTCTATCTCCATCTCCATCTGTAAAAGTTGTAGTTGTAGATAAATCTACTTTGATACCATATTCATGAGCACTTGAAAGAGAGGTATAATCTATCCAATCTTTCTCAACATCATCTCCATTTTCTTCACCACCTAATAAAAAGTCTTCATTAAATGAGCCTACAAGAGTATCTGTACCTTGTCCACCATAAACTAAATCTCCTCTATCAGCTCCTGTTTTTGTAGTAGCTGCATAGATAGTGTCATTTCCCGTACCACCTAAAAGAGTATTTTCTCCACCTGTTCCATGTATCTCATCGTGACCACCTTGTCCACTGATGATATTTTTTTCACTGTTTCCTTTTAGTACATCATCATAAGATAGCGTTCCTGTGATGTTATGAATATTTCTTACATAAGTTTCTGTATTTCCATATCCATCATCTATTACCCGTCCTGTAGTTCCATCGCCATTATCAAGACCTAAATCTACATTTACACTTCCACCAGCATGATAAAAACTTATAGTATTTGTTCCATGAGTTGTGCTTCCTACATAATATTCTGTACCATCGGCGGTTTCTATTTTAAAATCTCCACCATCATATTTATCTACACCTGTTCCACCATGAAGGGTGTCGTTACCTTGACCACCTATTAAGAAGTTACTTCCTGCTGTTCCATAAATAGCATCATTTCCTTGATTTCCATGAAGTGTATTGTTGCTATTATCTCCTCTTAATATATCATTTTCATTGGTACCAAAAAGATTTTCTATCTCTCTTATATTCGGTGTGTATCCACCAAAAGTGATAGAGTTGGCACTCATAGTTGCATCAAGTCCATTGGCAATTCCTGCAAAACTTAACCAATCTCCACCACCTTCAATAGCTATTCCACTTCCTTGAGTATTTCCACTTACTGTATGATCTCCACCATATATATGATCATTTCCAGCTGTTGCTATGATCCAATCATCACCATCTAAAGCTCTTAATATATTGATATCACTATTACCTTTGATAATATCATTTTGGTTTGAAGCTGTAACATAGGCTATATTATGTAGCTCATCACTTCCACCAAAACCATTTTCAGTAGCCTGATTTGCACTTAAATCTACATTTACACTTTGTGTTGCATTGCTATAATTTATAGTGTCTGTTCCACTTGCAGTTGCTCCTGTAATATCTCCATTTCCATCAAGTGTAGCATTTCCACCATAATAAATATTATCTCCTCCATTTGCATAGAAAACATCATTTCCATCTCCACCATAGATAGTATCGTTGTGAGCTGAACTAGCTGTTACTATATCATTTCCACCATAAGCTAAGATAGTATTTTCACCCTGTGCATCAGTTAAATCTATAGTATCTTTATAATTTGTAGCGATGATTCTTTCAAAATGAGTTTTTAAGTTATCTGTACCATCTGTTGAACTAACTATTGTCCCATCTTCACCTGCTGCTTTTAGTGTAACAGTGATGCCAGACTCTGCACTTGCATAATAAAGTGTATCAACACCATTTCCACCATACATAGTGTCATCTCCTGTTCCACCTATGTAAGTATTGTCTCCATCAGTTGTGTTGACTAGATCTCCATCAATATCTCTAGCTCTTCCATCTAAGATATCGTCTTCAGAGCCACCATCTAAAGTGTCATCTCCTGTTCCACCATAAATAGTATCCTTGTTTGCTCCTCCAAAAAGCTCATTGTCATCTGATATACCATAAAGAGTATCATCACCTTCTCTACCATCTATTTTATCATTTCCAGCTCCACCTACAAATACATTGCCATACGAACTTCCATAAAGAGTATCATCTGCCCCTGTTCCTATAACTTTTTGAATATCTATAAGAGTATCTTCTACAGCACTTCCACCATTTTGATATCCGTTATCTAAAGCTTTACTAAGTCCTAAATCAACTACAACTTTGCTTCCGCCACCTGCTAAAGTTAAATTAACACCACTATAATCCATAGTATTAAAACCTAAGCCACCATCAATATAGTCACTTCCTTTTGATACGATAAAGCTGTCATCACCTTTATATCCTAAAAGTGAATTAGTAACAGCGAAGTCATCATCACCTCTTAGGGTGTCATTGTTTTTTGTTCCCTTAGCATTTTGGATGTCATTTAGTGTATCTGCATTTGCAGGTGTTCCAATTTGTTCTGCTTTATCAGAGCTTAGATCAATATTTACAGCTCTTGTATCGTTTATATAACTATAATCAACCCAATCATTTCCAGACACTGCATTGGTAGCTATATCATCTCTGTCACCATTATAAGTAACTGTTCCACCATAAATAGTATCTCCACCTAGAAGTCCTAAAATAGTATCGTTTCCACTTCCACCTACTATGATATTGTTTGTTCCACCAAAACCAAAAAGAATATCATCACTTCCACCACCATCAAGGATATTGTCTGAAGAGTTACCTATTAAAGTATCTTTTCCACTTCCACCTAAGGCATCTTCTACATTATAAATAGTATTTTTCCCATACCCTATAGATGTTTGAGCATCTAAAGAAAGAGTTGTTTCATCAATATAAGTTATATCTTCTGTAACACTAAGATTGAGTGTTACAGGAACTCCTGCGTTACTAAAGTCTATAAGATCTCTTGAAGTGGTGTCAGTTTCAGTTCCTGCTGCACCTATAGTTGCATAAGATTCTCCATAGATGATATTATCACCAGTTCCACCTCTAAAGGTATCGCTTCCAACTCCACCTACTAAGATATTATTAGCACTAACACCATCTAAAACATCCGCTCCAGCATTTCCCCAAAGTGTGTTATTTTGTCCGTTTCCTTCTATAAAGTCATCAAGGTTGCTTCCTTTTATATTTTCTATTTCAAGAATTGTCATATCACCATAATAGTCATGGACTGTTTGAGGATTAATATCACTTAAATCTACTTTTATACCTGAGTATGTAATATCTCCTGTATCAGCTACTATATTTGTAGTGCTAAAATCAAGAAGATCACTTCCTTCACCACCGTGGATATAGTCTCCTCCTTGTGAAGCAAAAATAGTATCATTGTTTCCACCAGATAATATAGTATTATGTATACTATCTGTTGCTATAATATCTTTTTGTCCTGTTCCTTTTATATGCTCAATTGAATTTAAAATATTGGTATCAGTATTGATTTTAGCTTCATTCATAAAGCCACTATCTACAGTAATATTAACCCCATATCCTGCAATATTATCAAAATATGCCCAGTCTCCACCACCTGCTGTTAGAGTAGTATGAGTTCCACCATCAAGATAGTTATTTCCTGTACCACCTCGTAAAGTATCATCTTCACCTCCACCTATTAGTTTATTAGATTCACTATCTCCAAAGATAATATCTTTAAAACTAGTACCTATTATATTTTGAATACCATCAAGATATTTAGCATTTCCAAAGCCATCAGTTATTACTCTATATGTTGTTTCTGTACCTAAAGTTTGGTTTTTCCCTAAATCAACTTCAATTCCTGCTGTTCTACCATCATCACTAAATTGAACACTATTTTTTTCTGTTCCTCCAAAAATAGTATCAACACCACCTTTTAATACGAAGTAATCATCTCCAGCTCCGCCTGATAAATAGTTGTTTTTATTGTTTCCTACAATATAATCATCTTTAGAAGAACCTATAATATTTTCTATACTAATTAAAGTATCACTTCCATAGTTTTGGTGTATTCTTTGAGAATTTTCATCACTTATATCTACTTTTATCCCTGCAAAATAAATATCTGTAATTGTATTTGTTCCAAAATCATATACATTTGCTTTGCCATTTGCTACTGTATCATCTACAAAGTTTGGGTCTTTTAAGTAGCTATAATCAACCGTATCACTATCATCTCCACCATCTATAAGATTATCTCCACTTCCTGAGATAATAGTATCATCTCCAGCTTTTCCATATAAAAAGTTATTTCCACCTAATCCATTTATAGTATCATTATTTGCACCACCATCAATAATATTTGCTTGGTTACTTCCTATAATATCATCAGCGTGTACAGTACCAATAACATTATGGATATTAAAAAGTTGGTCACTATTTCCTACACTTTGTGCAAATCCAATACTTTTATTTGAAGCCAATCCGTTGTTTAATCTTACAGTAACATTTGTAGTCAGGTTTTCATAACTTATTGTGTCATTACCTTGTTCAAGAGTATTTGAGCCACCATAAATATAGTTAACATCACCCTTTCCACCATAGATTGTATCATCATTTAAGCCTCCATATATAGTATCATTTCCACTATTTGTATGTATTGTGTCAAGTCCTGCTCCACCATATATAGTATCGTTTCCTGTTCCTGCATAAATAGTATCATTGTTTTCGACCACATCTGTTTCTGTACCATCTTTTTTATCTCCATAGATCACATTATTTCCAGCTGTTCCTCTTAGGATATCTGTTCCTGTTTCTCCTATTAGAGTATTATCTCCTGTATCACCTACTATAGAGTCATTGTGTGTTGTTCCTATGATGTTTTCTATGTTTTTAATAGTGTGAGAATTTCCATCATTTATTGTAACTGTTGTATCTGCTGTATCATTTAGTGTAAGCTCAAGCCCTTTAGTAAATCCACTTGTATCAACTTGACTATAATCAACTGTGTCACTTCCTCTTCCTGTAATATTTGTGCCATCAGTTTCATTTCCACCATCTATAACATCACCTGCAAAAGCTGTTGCACTTGCACCTCTAAATGTATCATTTCCTGTTCCACCAAAGAGTTCATCAGCTTCTATTCCACTATAGATAAGATCAGCTCCTGCGCCACCATCTATATAGTTTTGACCACCAACTCCATAAATAGTATCAGCTCCGCCCATACCAAAAATAGTATTATCTTCACCATTTCCATAGATAGTATCAGCCCCTGCACTTCCTTTTATGTTTTCAATATCTGCAATTTTATCTGTAATATAAGTTGCTCCATCATAAACATTAGCACTTGCGTAAGTTCCATCATTTATCACACCAATTCCATATACATCTGTAGTATGGGTCACATCTAAATCAAGAACTATCTTTGTAGCTCCATTAGTACTATAATCTATAGTATCTCCACCACTTCCTTGTGCTCCACCATCAATAATATTTGCTTCATCAACTTTTGTGATAAAATAATCATCAAAACTACTTCCTGTGATATTTTGAATATTTAATAAGGTATCTGTGACAGTTCCACTTGCAACTGTTTTTTCAACTTCACCAGCATTAAGATTTGCAACTATTCCTGCTGTAAGGGCTGCCATCGTATAGAGAACAGTATTGTTACCACTTACACCGTTTAAGGTATTTGCGTTTGAGTTTCCTCTAAAAGTGTCATCTCCACTTGTCCCTTTTGCGTTGTCGATATTTATTACATTATCCGCTTTTATTACAGTGGTACCTGTTCTAATTTCTACATTAGTAGTATTTCCTGATAAATCTGCAAAAATATTATATGTACTATCAGTTATATCACTAAAATCTACAGTATCACTTCCACTTGCAGTTGAGTTTGTACCATCCCAAGTTCCACCATAGATAGTATTTGTTCCTCCAAATTTTTCTGTGTTGTTTGTACCTGCTGAGTCATAATAAGTTTTAAAAGTATCATCTCCACTTCCACCAATCATCACATCAGAATCAAGTCCAGCAAAAATTAGGTCATCGTTGGCTCCACCGTTTAGGTAGTTATCACCTTCAACTCCATATAAAGTATCAGCTCCACCATTTCCCCAAAGTGAGTTATTTGATTTATTTCCTCTTATAGTATCGCCCTCAAGGTCACTTCCTCGAACCTGCTCTATTCCATACAGCATATTAAAACCTTGGTCAGCACTGTATGCGAAACCATTATTATCATAAGTGTTTATAATTTTACTATCATAATTTGCTTCATCTTCTGTTTGAATATCTACTTTTCCACCTAAGTCTATAGTCATTCCACTAATAGCCTGTGTATAATCAACCATATCTAAAGTACCACTATCAGTAGTTTCGTCTCCACCATAAACAAGATTTGTTTTATTATCAGATGATTCGAAGATAAAAGTATCATTTCCAGCTTCACCAAAAAGTGTATCTGCACCTAGACCACTTTTGATGATATCATCTCCAGCTCCTGCATAAATAGTATCATCGCCACTTCCACCACTTATATCATCAGCTCCAGCAGCACCGTAAATAGTGTCCTTACCTGTACCACCTATAAGAGTATCAGCATCTGTATCTGTAGAATTTCTCTCTTGTGTTCCACCGTAAATAAGATTATTTCCAGCTATCCCTGTAAGCTTATCACTTCCTGCTCCACCTACAAATATATTTTTTCCATCATCTCCTATGATTGTATCATTTTGTGCTGTTCCTATGATATTTTCTATATCTGTAATCGTATGATGGGAAACAGTCGTTCCTACTTGAACAGCTACATCTGTCACACCATCCATATCTATAACAACTTTATTACTAAGTCCTGTGTAGTCAACCGTATCAAATCCATCTCCACCATCTACAAGGTTTCCTGATGCTTTTGTATCACTGAGCATATTGATAATATCATCATTACCTTCACCATAAATCGTATCTTTTCCAGCTCCTGCATTGATGATATCTGCACCGTCACCTGCATTGATGGTATTAACTCCAGTTCCACTTGTAATAGTATCTTCTTGTGCTGTTGCTATTACATTGTCGATACCATTAAAAATATCATCTTTTGTACCACTTTCAAAAGCATTGTTTAGTAAATCTACTTGTGCATCTTGATCTGTAAGGTTTACTAATACTTTATTGTTATATTGACTATAATCTATAGTGTCTTGAGTACTATTATCAGATCCTGTGACAATATTACCATCTGTATCAAACGAGATAGCTCCACCATAAACAGTATCGCTATTTTCACCCATCATCACAAATTTATCAGCACCACCTGCACCTACTAAGATATTTGAAGTTCCACCTCCTGTAATGGTATCTGCTCCTGCTCCACCTATTACATTTTGGATATTTCTTATTTCATCGCTATATCCACTTCCCTCTACGGTTGCTGTTTGAGTTGTAAGGTTAACTATTGCTTTGTTTGCTGTATTTGTAACATACTCATAACTCACATAGTTTCCAGTAGTTCCATCTCCACCATCAAGATAGTTGTCTCCACTTCTTCCCATCAAGAAGTCGCTTCCATCTCCACCTATGAGAGTGTTATCAATACCACTTGCACCTTTAAGCGTGTCATCTCCAGCTGTTCCTGTGATATTTTCTATATTTTTTACTAAATCATCTGCAATACCTGTATCGCTAAAATCTATACTTGAAAAACCAGTTGTTTCATCTTTACTATTTAAATCAACTGTAATATTTTCATCAGTATCTGTTAATGCACTATAATCAACTGTATCGCTATCACTAGAACTTTCTGTACCTGTTACTCCAAAACCATCTAGTGTATTTCCACCTGTATATGCAGTTGTCCCTACTTTTATAGTATCACTTCCACCACCTGCATAGATAGTATTAATTTCTGCATCTCTTAGAGTTACTGTATCTGCATTAGCACTTCCGATGATATTTTCTATACCAAACAGACTATCTGTCCCTGTTGCTGTACTTGTTGCATATCCTGTTGCTTCAGTTAAAACTCCTGTAACTGTTGCGTCATTATCTGCTTTATTTAAATTTACTGCTACACTTGAAAGGGCACTTGAAAAACTTACCCAATCTTGCTCTGTACCTACTACATCAGCTGTTCCTCCATAAATAGTGTCATTTTCATCCCCACTAGTTATAGTATCTACACCTGTTCCACCATAAATGATATTATTACCAGCATTTGCATCGATGATATCATCATCTGCTCCACCATCTATGAAGTCATTTCCAGTTCCACCTGTGATATCATCTTCCCCAGCATCTCCATAGAGTTCATTTAATCCAGCTGTTCCTTTGATAATATCAGCTCCTGCTCCACCTTTTAGGATATTGCTATTTCCATCACCTGTAATATTATCAGCTCCTGCTCCACCTGTGATATTTTGGATATTTTTTATAGAGTCTGTTTGTGCTGTTGCAATTGTTACATCTCTAAAGTTTCCACCATCTAGCGTTACTGTAATACTTTGCGAAGCGATTGCATTGCTATAGTCCATAGTGTTGTTTCCACTATTTCCATCAAATTGATTTGCTACTGTGAAGTTAGTTTTAAAGCTATCGTTACCTTGACTACCTTTTATATTTTGGATATTTATTAATGTGTCCGTATCACTACTTCCATCAACTACTATTTGTGCTGTACTTGTAGCAAGTGTAGTTCCTGAAAGCCCTAAATCAACTTCTACTCCATCAGTATAATTCTCATAACTCACTTGGTTTCCACTTGTACTATTTCCATCTATTATATTAGCTATATTTCCACTTGCCATTTTAAATATATCATTGCTGCTTCCACCAATAGCATTTTGTATACTCATTAAGTCGTCTTGATCCCCAGCATTTACAAAACCTTTTCCTATTTTAAAGTCAACCTCAACACTACTTGTAGCATAATCATAACTTACAGTATTAGAACCTGTTCCACCATCAAGATAATCTTTTCCACCTCTACCCATAAGTGTGTCATCTCCACCTGCACCATTTAAGGTATTGTTTAGTGCATCACCTGAAATAGTATCATTACCAGCTGTTCCTACGATATTGTGAATATCTGTGTAAGTATCTGTAGCTGTTATTACTTCATTTTGAACAATTTTTCCATTTGTAGTTAAATCAATATTGACAAAATCTTTTGTTGCATCATTTACTGTTAATTCACTATAATCAACAGTATCTCCAACTGCCTCTTTACCATTTCCATCGAAGTTATTATCTCTTGAAAAGTGCGATTTAAAAGTGTCATCAAAACGACTTCCTACTACATTTTCTATATCTTTTAGAGTGTCTTTTCCCATACCACCATTTACAGTCTGCTCAGTTTCTATACCTAAGTTTACATTTACAGCGGCTATTGCTTCAGAGTAGTGTACAGTGTCATCATCACCTGCCCCACCGTTGATTAAGTCATCGCCTGTACCACTATAGATGATATCATTATTAGCTCCACCATAAAGAGAGTTGTTTCCTGAAGTTCCTTTTAGGATATCTTCTCCAGCTCCACCTTTTAGAGTATTGTTTTTACTATCTCCTGTGATTTGGTCATCCCCTTCTCCACCTATAACATTTTCTATATTTTTTATAGTGTCATTTGAAGCATTTGTTATAGTTACAGTTTCAAGTGTACTTGTATTTAATGTTACTGTTATACTTTGAGTTGCATTTAAATTTGAATAATCAGCTGTATCACTTCCTGTATTTCCATCAAAGCTATTGCTTACTGTTGTATTGGTTTTAAATGTATCATTTGCAGTTCCACCGATCGCTTTTTCTACATCTATTAATGTATCTTGCTCACCTGTTTCTCCACTAGTACCTAAATCAATAGTTAAATCAGAGCTATAGTATTTATAACTTACAGTATCTATACCACCCTTACCATCTATTTTATTTTTTTGTAAAACACTATCATCCATATAAATAATATCAGCATTTTGTGTCCCAATTATATTTTGAATAGATACTAAGGTATCTTGATCTCCTGTTGTTACATCTGCTGTTTTATTTTTTAAATCGACTACTACATTATTTGCTGTTGAGTAAGTGTAGTCTGCTGTATTATTATCACCTTCTCCATCAAGATAGTCATCGCCACCTCGACCCATAAGCGTATCATCACCTGCTCCACCTTTAAGAGTATTGTCACCACTATCTCCATAAAGTGTATCGTTACCACTACTTGCTATGACATTTTTAATATCTTTTAAATAATCAGTAGCGACAGTTTCCAAAATATTGCTAGTACTCTGTTGTCTAATATCAACCGTTTTATATCCACTAACATCATTTTCCAAATCCATAAAGATATTATCAAACTCTTTGTCACCTGAATAAGCTGTCCCATCAGTATTGGCTTTTAAGTTTGCATAACTTACTGTATCTCCATTAACACCTTCTCCACCACCATCAAATTTATTTGATGCTGTATAGTCTGTGTAAAAAATATCATCATGAACTGAACCAATAACATTATCAATATCGACAAGTTTATCATCTCCCATACCACCATTTACTGTTTGATAATCTGTATTTGACAAATCAACTGTTACACCACTTGAAGCTTCGCCGTAGTGAACTGTATTTTCATCATCTCCACCATCTATGAGGTCGTTTCCTCTACCACTATAAAGCGTATCATCTCCAGCTTCACCATAGAGTTCATTTGTTCCTGCAGTTGCTTTGATGATATCATCTTCGGCTCCACCTTTTAAGATATTATCTTCATCATTTCCTGTGATGATATCTTTTCCTGCTGTTCCTATTACATTTTCTATATTTTTTATTTTATCATCATTTGAGGTATTATTAGAAGTTTCTCCACTTGAAGCAGTAACTATAACATCTGAATAATCTCCGTTAGGTGTGCTTAAATCAACTTCAATAGAATTTGAACTATTATTTAACGCACTATAGTCAACTGTATCAATACCACTATTTGCACCATCATCTCCATCTATAGTATCTATACCATCTGCATCACTTGTAGCATAAAAAATATCATTCCCTGTTCCACCAATTAAACTGTCATCTCCTAAGCCACCAGTAATTTTATCATCACCACCTTGACCTTTGAGTTTATTCCCTTGGCTATCACCTATAATAATATCAGCAGAATTTGACCCATATATATTAATAATTCCATAGAGTGTATCTGTTGACTCTAAATTTGTTGTGAAATCAGTAGCATTATAATCGTTTGATTTAAAAACCTGTGCATATGCATTTCCATCTGTATCTGTTGTAAGATTACTTAAATCAACACTTATTGATGATGCATTTGTGTATACCACTTTATTATATTCATTTGGAGATGTAGTAAGAGTGTGCGTACCATCTGTTGCTACTGTTCCCCCATAGTATGTATCCGAACCTTCTGTTGCTATAAAATCATCATCTCCAGCTCCACCAATAATAATATTACTCTCAGCATTTCCTGTAATCTTATCATTGTGTATACTACCTATAACATTTTGAATCAAGTTCAGAGTATCTTTCCCCATACCTCCACCGATAGTTTGCTCAGTAGCATCATTAAGACTAACCGTTATATTTCCTGTAGCATCTGCATAATTTACAGTATTATTTCCAACTCCACCATCTATATAATCATCACCTGATCCACTATATAAAGTGTCATTATCTGCTTCCCCATACAATGAATTAGTCCCTGCTGTTGCTTTGATGATATCATCTCCAGCTCCACCTTTTAGGATATTATCATTGCTATCACCTGTTATAGTATCAGCACCTTGTGTTCCTGTAATATTTTCTATATTTTTTATATAATCAACAGAACCATTTGTTACAGTCACTGTACTTACATCTGTATGTGTTGCCACATCACTTGTTGTAGAAAGATCTATATCTATAGTATGAGTAGCTCCAAAAGCAGAGTAGTCAACAGTATCATTTCCTATACCATTCCCTTTTCCTCCATCACCATCTATATAATCAACACCATCGTCACCATCTTCTAATACATTATTACCATCACTATCAAGACCAGCCTTAAAAACATCATCACCTTTTCCACCATAAAGTGTATCAGTACCAGCTGCACCTATAAGGGTATCATCTCCATAGTGTCCTTGAAGTGTATTTTTTCCAGCATCTCCACTGATATAATCATCTACAAGTGTTCCTGTAATATTTTCGACATTTATTATATGATCTGCAGTTGATCCTGCTAGTGTTGCTGTAGCATATCCTGTTTTTTCAGCCCCTATTGCTTGTAAGTTTATTTCTAAAGAGGAGATAGTTTCATCGGAATAATCTATACTATCTCCATTAGAACCATCATCTCCACCATCAATAGTATCAACACCTGTTCCTCCACTTAAAAGATCATCTCCCTCTCCACCATAGAGTGTATCATCTTCTGTTCCACCTTTAAGTGTATCATCTCCAATACCACCATATAAAACATCTTTTCCGGAAGCTCCATCAAGTTCATCATCTCCAGCATTACCGATTAATGTATTTTTGAAATTATCTCCCGTAATTTTATCAGCACCAGCCCCACCTGTTACATTTTCTACATTGACTACACTATCTATATAGGTATTTGCACCCTCTGTTACTGTAGCTTGTATGTTGGTTGATGTGTCTAATTCTATGGCTAATGTTTGAGAAGAGGTAAGTGAAGAATAGTCTAATGTATCACTCGTACCTGCACCACCATCAATAATATCTCTGTTTGTAGCATCTCCTGCATCTGCTCCTAGTATAAAGATATCATTTCCTTCACCACCTAAAAGTTCATCATATCCAAGTCCACCATCAAGTGTGTCATTTCCTGCAAGACCCTCTATTTTATTGTTGTTTTCATCTCCTGTTAAGGTATCATTATATGATGAAAGATTTGATCCTTTTATATTTAAAAAATTTTTTATCGTATCCCCATCTGATGTAGATGATGTAGATAAATTAACTGTTATACCTGATGTTGCACTTTCAAAAGAGAGGGTATTTTTTTGTGTATTTCCACCTGATCCATCATCTGTAAATCCACCATCAAGATAATCAGCCCCAGCTCCACCATCGATAGTATCATCCCCTGCCATACCTAAAATAGTATTGGCATAATTATTTCCGGTAAGCTCATCTCCAGCTGTATCTGAACCGATGATATTTTCTATATTTTTCAAAGTATGGTGTTCTGATGTTGTCCCCACTTTTACATTTGTAATATCTCCACCATCTTCTAAATCTATAACTATTTTTGATGTAATTGCACTATAATCAACGGTATCACCCTTTGAACTATCTGCATTTGAATTTCCTTGTGTTCCATCTGCAGTTGTGATAGTATGATCTCCACCATCTAAAATATCTCCAGCAAAATCAGTATCAATTCCACTAAAAGTATCATCTCCTAATCCACCTAGAAGTGAATCTGCTCCTAGTCCACCAGTTAAGGTGTCATCTCCTAATCCACCTTTTAAGATATTTACATTATCATCACCTTTGATAGTATCATCTCCACTACCACCTGTGATATTTTCTATAGTATTAAGAGTATCAACCTCATCACTTGCATCAAATATTCCTATAGTAGCTGCTGTATCTATAGTCACTTTATTTAAAGCTAACTCTGCTTTGATAGCTTCTGTTCTATCGGTATAATCAGCAGTATCTCCTAGTGCCCCATGATCACCACCTTCAAGATAGTCATCTCCTGCTCCACCTTTAAGAATATCATCACCTGCATCACCGTATAGACTATCTGCATTAGCTCCACCACTTAAAGTATCTGCTCCATCTCCACCTCTAAAAGTATCTGCATCAATAGATCCAACCATAGTATCAGAAAAAGTTGATCCATGGATCTCTTCTATGTTTATAAGAGTATCAGCTTTTCCATAGCCATCTTCAGTTACTTGAGCTGTTTGTGACATATCAACTTCGATACCTTTATTAGCGTTAAGTGAATAGTCTGCTACATCTATGTTTGTGCCACCAGTTCCACCATCAAGAGTATCTGCACCTGCTCCACCTCGTAAGGTATCGCTTCCACTTCCACCTTTAAGGGTATTGTCGTCATCATTTCCTGTAAGGGTGTCATCTCCTGCTCCACCTTCGAGGTTTTCGATGTTTTTAATAATCAGATCACCATCTCCTGTGGACTGTGCTGTATCTGAATCGACACTTAGATCTACTTTGATATCTTTTGTTGGGTCAGTAATATAAGCAAAACTTACAAAGTCTCCATTGGTTTCACCACCTTCGCCACCATCAATGTAGTCAGTCCCACTTCCTGAGCCATTTCCTAAGAGAGTATCATCTCCCTCTCCACCTACAAGTGAGTTGGCTGCATTGGTACCAGTAATAGTATCATCACCATATCCACCAATAGCACCCTCTATTCCTAAAAATGTGGTTCCTGCAACAGCAGAGCCATTTAGAGTAAAAGTATCTGCATCTAAATCTACAGTAACAGTATCTGTTGCACTACTCGCTAATTGTGAAAAATCAACTGTATCTATATCAGCAGCTAGTCCATCAGTATCACCATCATAGACAGCAGTTCCGACATTGCTTACTACAAAGTTATCATCTCCTGTTCCACCTATAAGACTATCCACGCCTGTAGTAGCACCACCACCATCTAAAGTATCATCTCCTGTTCCACCTCGGATAGTGTTTGCATTTGTATCTCCGATAAGATTATCAGAACCTGATCCACCTATTATATTTTCTATATTTTCTACTGTATCTCTATAAGTATTTCCACTTATAGTTTCATCGGCAAATTTATTGGCTAAATCTACTTTTACACTATCTGCTGTATTGTTTATATACGCATAAGAGAGTGTATCTGTATCTTCTCCACCATCTAAAGTATCTATACCAGCTCCACCACTTAAAGTATCTTTACCTTTTCCACCTTTGAGGGTATTTTTATTTTCATCCCCTATAAGTGTATCGTTTTGATCTCCACCTATCACATTTTCGATACTTATTAAAGTATCTGTTTCATCTGTACCTGATTCAAAAGTAGAATTGCCATTTGTATCAACTATCCCTTCATTTGAAGAGAGATCTACACTTACTGCATTTGCTGTTCTTTCACTATAATCAACGGTATCACTTCCATCTCCACCAGATAAATAGTCATCTCCTGTTCTACCATCAAGTGTATCATCTCCTTCTAGTCCAAAAAAAGTATCATTTGTACTTGCACCTTCAAGTGTATCTGCAAAATTTGAACCTTGAATCTGCTCTATCTCTATAAGTTTATCGGTAGTATCATACCCATCATTGGTCACTTGTATTGTTTGAGTCAAATCTACTTTGATCCCTTTGTACTCATTTGCACTGTAATCAACTGTATCGATGCCTGTTCCTGTTCCACCATCTAAAGTATCATCTCCACCTGCACCATATAATGAATCACTTCCATCTCCACCTTCGATAGTATTATTTGAGTTATTCCCTAGTAGAGTATCATTTTTTTTACTTCCGATAAGGTTTTCAATAGTTTCTAAAGTAACTGTACCAGCACCTGTATCTTGATTTTCAGTCTTACTCAAATCTACTGTTACACCATTTGAACCATCGTGAAAATCAAAACTAATAGAATCAGAACCATCTCCTCCTATTAAAGTATCATTTCCACCATTTCCTAAGAGTGTATCATCACCTTTTCCACCTGATAAGATATTTGTACCTGTTGTACCTGTGATGATATCATCACCACTTCCACCAACTGCACCCTCAATATCTTTAAAGGTATCTGTTCCTT
>Ga0193962_1000253_pt1 | contig 24384 bp, 41 predicted proteins | sample FB_5_MG_FD_140335 | JGI IMG/M metagenome (GOLD analysis project Ga0193962, IMG submission 140335) | Microbial mat bacterial communities from the Broadkill River, Lewes, Delaware, United States - FB_5_MG | ecosystem: Environmental > Aquatic > Freshwater > River > Microbial mats | place: USA... | reverse complement strand
TGATAACGCAACTTTCGAAGTTGATTTAATCACACCAATCGCTATGGACGAAGGCTTAAGATTTGCTATCCGTGAGGGTGGTAGAACTGTAGGTTCTGGCGTTGTTTCTAAAATTATTAAATAATTTTAGAAAACAGGTATAGAATAAATACATTTGATATTTAGTTCTAATTAGGTTTAGAACATTGTGATGGTACGTATAATAAGACGCTTTTCTTAATTGAAAAGTGTCTTTTTGTTTTTTGATATATATTGCAAAAAAAAATCAAAAAGTTCTTGACATAGCCTATAGCTTGTAGTATAATTATGAAGTTAATGAGCGTGCCACATGCGATGAAGTAAAAGGTTGCTGCGAATGCAGGTAATTTTTACTGAGAAGTCCTACAAAACTAGGGCGAACGGTGTTGTTTGTTTAAAAAAACATTAGGATACACCAGGATGTGTGTATCAAATGCGGCTTTAGCAAATTATTCCGGATTGTATGTGAAACATACGAAAAAAGGAGGTAAATTATGGCAAGCGCACAAAAAATTAGAATTAGATTAAAAGCTTACGATCACCAATTAATCGATCAATCTGCTTTAAAAATTGTTGAAACTGCAAAATCTACAGGTGCTAATGTAGCAGGACCTATTCCTCTACCAACTGAGAAGCAAATAGTAACAATTATTAGAGCTGTACATAAGTACAAAGATTCTAGAGAGCAGTTCGAACAAAGAACTCACAAGAGATTAATTGATATCACTAATCCGACAGCTAAAACAGTTGATAGTTTAATGAAATTAAACTTACCAGCAGGAGTAGACATCGAGATTAAGTTATAATTAATTCAAAAAGAAACAATCTTTACACTATCATAGTGATGAACAAATGCTATTGTATTGATTAGAATGATTGCTGAAAATGCAATCCGCTGTAAGAAAATATGGAGGTGTAACAGTGAAAGGTATACTTGGAAGAAAAGTAGGAATGACTCAAATCTTCGCAGAAGATGGTACTGTTGTTCCAGTAACAGTTGTTGAGTCAGCTGGTATTAAAGTTATCCAAAAGAAAACAATCGAAAAAGATGGCTATAATGCAATTCAAATTGGTTTTGATAACATAAAAGAAAAAAATTGTACAAAACCTTTAAAAGGACATTTTGCAAAAGCTGGTGTTGAAAACATGAAGTATTTAAGAGAATTCAGAGTTGAAAACCCAGATGTATACGAAATTGGACAAGAACTTAAACTTGACATTTTCGAGCAAGGTGAAAAAGTTGACGTAACAGGAACTTCAAAAGGTAAAGGATTTGCCGGAAACATCAAGAGAAATGGACATTCAAGAGGTCCTATGAGCCACGGTTCTAAATTTAAAAGATTAAGAGGTTCATTAGGTTGTTCTGCTGGAATGAGTAGAGTAATCAAAGGAATGCCTGCACATGGACATATGGGATGTGTGAAAAAGACAGTTCAAAATCTTGAAGTTGTTAGAGTAGATACTGCAAGAAACGCAATATTAATCAAGGGTGCAATCCCAGGTCCTAAAAAAGGATTAGTAACTGTTAAAGAAACAGTTAGAAAGTAGAAAGGAGGATTTAAGATGCCAAAGGTAGCTCTTTATGATATAAATGGTAGCCAAGTAGGTGATGTTGAATTAAATGACGGAATATTCGGAATTGAAGTAAACAATCATGCTATGTATGAGGCCGTAAAAAATTACTTAGCCAATCAAAGACAAGGAACACAGTCAGCTAAAACTCGTGGCGAAGTTAGAGGAGGCGGAAGAAAGCCTTGGAGACAAAAAGGTACAGGCCGTGCAAGACAAGGTAGTATTAGATCACCACAATGGAAAGGCGGCGGAGTTGTATTTGCCCCTAAACCAAGAGATTATAGCTACAAAATTCCTAAGAAAGTTAAAAGATTAGCACTTAAATCTGCATTAACTTCAAAAGTTAATGATAATGAAATTATAGTTGTTGATAACTTAAACATTTCTGAAGCAAAAACTAAAGAAATGGTAAAAGTATTAGGAAACTTAAATGCAGCTAAGAAAACTTTAATCGTTATTCCAGAGAGAGACGAAAAAGTTGTAAGAGCAGCTAAAAATATTGAAGGAGTTAAAACTTCTTATGTAAACACAATTAATGTTTACGATCTTTTAAACTGCGACTCTTTTGTAATTACAAAAGCTGCAGTAAATAAAGTGGAGGAGGTGTACATATAATGCGCGATCCACATGATTTAATAAAAAGACCAATAATTACTGAAAAGAGTATGGATGCTATGGCAGATCATAGATATACTTTCGAGGTAATGAAAAGTGCAAATAAGACTGAAATAAAGAATGCTGTTGAGTCAATATTTGGTGTTAAAGTAGCTAAAGTAAATACAATGAACATGCTTGGTAAAATGAAAAGACAAGGCGTGAATCAAGGTAGAAGAGCAAGCTGGAAAAAAGCTATTGTTACATTAACAGAAGATAGCAAAGCAATTGAATTCTTTGAAGGAATGAACTAATTAAAGGAGGAAGATTATGGGTATTAAAAAATTTAGACCAACTTCTCCATCTTTAAGACAGATGACTGTTTCAACTTTTGAAGAGATAACTACTAACGAGCCGGAAAAATCGCTTTTAGCACCGCTTAAAAAGAATGCAGGAAGAAATGTTTACGGTTGTATTACTGTACGTCATAAAGGCGGCGGAAATAGAAGAAAATATAGAATTATCGATTTCAAAAGAGATAAAGATGGTGTACCAGGTAAGGTTGCAACAATCGAGTATGATCCAAACAGAAGTGCGAATATCGCATTGATCCATTATGTAGATGGTGAGAAAAGATATATTATAGCACCTCACAAATTAAAAGTTGGTGACATGATAATGTCAGGCAGCGAAGCAGATATCAAAGTTGGTAATGCTCTTAAATTAAAGGACATACCAGTAGGTACTATAATACATAACATAGAATTGAAAGCCGGTAAAGGTGGACAATTAGTAAGATCTGCAGGAAACTCAGCTCAATTGATGGCAAAAGAAGGTAATTATGCACAAGTAAGATTACCATCTGGCGAAGTAAGAATGATACGCGTAGAATGTAGAGCAACAATCGGACAAATCGGAAATTTAGACCACGAGATATTAAATATTGGTAAAGCTGGTAAGAAAAGACATATGGGAATCAGACCTACTGTAAGAGGATCTGTAATGAACCCTAACGATCACCCTCACGGTGGTGGTGAAGGTAGAGCACCTATAGGAAGACCTGCACCAGTTACTCCTTGGGGTAAACCAGCACTTGGTTATAAAACTCGTAAGAAAAACAAAAAATCTGATAAGATGATTGTTAAGAGAAGAAACGCGAAATAACCAAAAATTGAAAGGAGGAAGTTTTAATGGGTAGATCAATTAAAAAAGGACCTTATTGTGAACCAAGCTTAATGAAAAAAATTGTAGTGCTTAACGAAGCTAACGACAAACAAGTTGTTAAAACTTGGTCAAGAAGATCTACAATATTCCCTGAAATGATAGGACACACATTAGCTATACACGATGGAAGAAAACACGTTCCTGTATATATAACTGAAGATATGGTTGGACATAAGTTGGGAGAGTTTGCTCCTACTAGAACTTTTAGAGGCCACATTAGATCTGATAAATCTTCAGGCGCAAAATAAAAAAGGAGGCCAAAATAGTGGAAGGAAGAGCAATCGCTAAATACGTTAGAGTATCACACAGAAAGATGCGTTTTGTTTGTGATATGGTAAGAGGCAAAAACGTAGATGAAGCACTTACTATTCTAAGATTTACTCCTAATAAAGGAGCAAAAGAACTTGAAAATGTTCTTAAATCTGCAGTAGCAAATGCTGAAAATAACTTCGATATGAATAGAGATGAATTATTTGTTTCAGAAGTATACGCAAATCAAGGCCCTACTTTAAAGAGATGGAGACCAAGATCTCAAGGTAGAGCATTCAAAATATTAAAAAGAACAAGCCACATCGGTGTTGTTGTTAAAGAAAGAGCTTAGTAAAGGAGGTTTGGTATGGGCCAAAAAGTTAATCCACATGGACTAAGGGTTGGAGTTATCAATGATTGGGATTCTAAATGGTACGCTGAAAAGGGTGAATTTGGAGACAAATTAGTTGAAGATTACAAAGTTCGTGAGTTTATAAAGAAAAATTTATACCAATCAGGTATAGCTAAGGTTGAAATCGAAAGATTCCCTAGCAGAATCAAAGTAAGTATTTACACTGCTAAACCAGGTATGATTATCGGTAAAGGTGGAGCTGGTGTTGAAGCTTTAAAAGCAAACATAGAGAAAATTACAGGCGAAACAGCAATTATTAATGTTGAAGAAATTAGATCACCTGAAGTTAATGCTCAATTAGTAGCAGAAAACATAGCATCTCAAATTGAGAGAAGAATTTCTTTCAGAAGAGCTATGAAATCTTGCATTCAAAGAACTATGAAAGCTGGAGCTAAAGGAGTTAAGACTTCTGTATCTGGAAGACTTAATGGTGCTGATATGGCGAGAAGAGAAGGTTATTCTGAAGGAACAATTCCTCTTCAAACTTTAAGAGCTGACATTAGTTACGGAACAGCTGAAGCTGATACTCAATACGGAAAAATCGGTGTTAAGGTTTGGATCTGTAGAGGCGAAGTATTAGAGAAAAAATTAATATCTGGTGTTGAAGAAGTTAAAAACACTAACAAAAATGACAGAAGATATGACAAGAAAAGAAAAAAAAGAGCTCCTAGAACTAACAACAATAATTCTAGAAGAGATGATAAATAATCAGTACCCTAAGGAAGGAGGAATATAATCATGTTAATGCCTAAGAGAGTAAAACATCGTAAGGTTCAAAGAGGCCGTATGAAAGGTGTAGCTACAAGAGGAAATAAAGTTACATATGGAGATTACGGACTTCAAGCATTAGAACCTGCTTGGATAAAATCGAATCAAATAGAAGCTGCTAGAAGAGCTATGACTAGATCAGTTAAAAGAGGCGGTCAAATTTGGATTAAAGTATTCCCTGACAAACCAGTTACAAGAAAACCTGCTGAAACTCGTATGGGTAAAGGTAAGGGTTCTCCAGAATATTGGGTAGCTGTAGTTAAACCAGGAAGAATATTGTTTGAAATGTCAGGAGTACCTGAAGAAGTAGCAAGAGAAGCAATGAGACTTGCCATGCACAAATTGCCTATCAAATGTAAGTTCGTTTTAAAAGACGAGGCAGAAAAGGATGGTGAAGCATAATGAAAGCTATAGAAATAAGAGAAAAAACAGTAATTGAATTAAATCAAACATTATCAGATCTAAAAACTGAGTTATTTAATTTGAGATTTCAACTTGCTACAGGCGAGTTAGATAACCCAAATAAAATTAAAACAGTTAAGAAAGATATTGCAAGAGTTAAAACAGTTCTAAGAGAGAGAGAATTGAACGTTAACGTTCAATAAGATGGGAGGATTGACTAATGGAAAGAAGTAATAGAAAAGTTAGAATTGGTATGGTTATCAGTGATAAAATGGATAAAACAGCTACAGTTGCTGTCTATAAACACGAAGCACATCCTCTTTATAGTAAACGAGTTAAAATAACTAAAAAATATAAGGTACATGATGAAGAGAATACTTGTCATGTAGGTGATAAAGTAAAAATTATGGAAACAAGACCACTTTCTAAGAGTAAAAGATGGAGACTTGTTGAAGTAATACTAAGAGCTAAATAGACCTTATTATTTGAAGGGAGGTTTGAAGAATGATACAATCAGAATCAAGATTAAAAGTTGCAGATAATTCAGGAGCCAAAGAAGTACTTTGTATAAAAGTGTTAGGTGGATCAAGAAGAAGATTTGCAAGTGTTGGCGATGTAATTGTTTGTGCTGTTAAATCTGCAACACCTGGTGGCGTTGTGAAGAAGGGTGAAGTAGTAAAAGCAGTTATAGTAAGAACAAAAAAAGAAGTAAGAAGAAAAGATGGTTCATATATAAGATTCGACGATAACGCAGCAGTTATTATTAAAGAAGATAGAACTCCAGTTGGAACTCGTATATTCGGACCTGTTACAAGAGAATTAAGAGAAGGTAACTTCATGAAAATACTCTCTTTAGCACCAGAAGTTCTATAATAGGAGGCGAGACGAATGCACGTTAAGAAAAATGATAAAGTTGTAGTTATCTCAGGACAAGACGCAGGAAAAACTGGCAAGGTTCTTAGTAGTGATCCTAAAAAGAACAAAATTGTTGTTGAAGGCGTAAATATGTTGACAAAACATAAAAAAGCAACAAGAGATATGCAACAAGCAGGGATCATCCACCAAGAGGGTCCGATAGATGCATCAAACGTATTAGTTTACTGTGATAAATGTAAACAAGGCGTAAGAACTGGAATGAAAGTTTCAGATGATGGATCAAAAGCAAGAACATGTAAAAAATGTGGTGAAACAATTAAATAATTCCGAAAGGAGGTACAGATTTAGATGACTTCGAGATTATATGAATCATATAAGACAAGTATAGTGCCTGCATTAGTAGAGAAATTCAATTACGAAAGTGTAATGCAAGCACCAAAAGTAGAAAAAATAGTAATCAACATGGGTGTTGGCGAAGCGAAAGATAATAAAAAGTTTTTAGAATCAGCTATTGCAGATTTAACAATAATTGCTGGACAAAAACCAATTACAACTAAAGCTAAAAAGTCAGTATCAAACTTCAAACTAAGAGAAGGAATGCCAATAGGCTGTAAAGTTACTCTTAGAGGAGAAAGAATGTATGATTTCTTAGACAAATTAGTTAACATTTCTTTACCTAGAGTTAGAGACTTTAGAGGAGTTTCAAAAACTTCATTCGATGGTAGAGGAAATTATGCTTTAGGAGTTAAAGAGCAGTTAATGTTCCCTGAAATCGAGTATGACAAGGTAGACAGAATTAGAGGTATGGACATAGTTATAACTACTACTGCTAATACAGATGAAGAAGCAAGAGAACTATTAACATTAATGGGTATGCCTTTTAAAAAGTAATAGGAGGAAAAAATGGCTAAAACATCTTTAAAAGTTAAACAATCTAGAAAACAAAAATTCTCAACAAGAGAATATAGCAGATGTAAAATTTGTGGAAGACCTCACAGTGTACTAAGAAAATACGGTATCTGCCGTATTTGTTTTAGAGAACTAGCATATAAGGGCCAAATTCCAGGTGTAAGAAAAGCAAGCTGGTAGAAATTTAGTTAGAAAAGGAGGTTACTTGAATGGTAATGACAGATGTAATTGCAGATATGCTTACTAGAATAAGAAACGCAAATCATGCAAAACACGAATTCGTTGATGTTCCATCATCAAACATGAAGAAGGAATTAGCGATAATATTATTAGATGAAGGTTATATCAAAGGTTTTGATATCATAGAAGATGGAAAACAAGGTATAATTAGAATAGAGTTAAAATATTTAAAAACAAAAGAGAGAGTTATAACTGGATTGAAGAGAATATCTAAACCAGGTTTAAGAATCTTTGTTAAGAAAACAGAACTTCCAAGAGTAATCGGTGGTTTAGGAATAGCAGTTATTTCAACATCTAATGGTGTAATGACTGATAAAAAAGCAAGACAACTAGGCGTTGGCGGAGAAGTTCTTTGCTACGTATGGTAATAATATCAAAATAAGAAAAATAAAATAGGAGGTACTAACACATGTCAAGAATAGGATTAAAGCCAATTAATGTACCAGCATCTGTTGAAGTTAAATTTGATGATAATAATTATGCTGTAGTTAAAGGACCTAAAGGAACTTTAGAGCAACAATTTTCTAAATTAATGAATATTGAAATGAATGATGGCGTAATAACTGTTTCAAGACCAAACGATGCTAAAGAAGCTAGATCATTACATGGCTTAACTAGAACATTGATCAGTAACATGATAGTTGGTGTAACAGACGGATACACAAAAGAACTAGAAATTATTGGTGTTGGTTATAGAGCAATAAAAAAAGGTAATACATTAACATTAAACTTAGGTTATTCACATCCCGTTGAAATGAATGATCCTGAAGGTTTAGAGACTTCAGTTGAGGGAACAACAAAAGTATTTGTAAAAGGAATAGACAAACAACAAGTAGGAAACTACGCTGCTGTTATTCGTTCTAAGAGATCTCCAGAGCCTTACAAAGGTAAAGGAATTAGATATAAAGGCGAATATGTCAGACGTAAAGCTGGTAAAACTGCTAAATAGTAGAAAGGAGTAAGTATTATGAAAAAATTACAAGATAAAAATAAAATAAGAGTTAATAGACATAGAAGAATTAGAAATAAACTTTCTGGTGTTGCTACAAGACCAAGATTATGTGTTTATAGAAGCTCAAAAAATATTTACGCTCAGATTATTGATGACGTAAATGGTACTACTCTCGTTTCTGCTTCTACAAAAGATAAAGAATTAGCTGGTAAAGTATCTGAAATGACAAAAGTTGAAGCTGCAAAAGAAATCGGAGCTACACTAGCAAAGAGAGCAATAGAAAAGAACATTAAAACTGTTGTATTCGACAGAGGTGGCTATGTTTACCATGGTAGAGTTCAGTCACTAGCTGAGGGTGCAAGAGAAAATGGACTTGAATTCTAATAGGAGGTAGCAATGGATCGTAGACATATAGAAGAAAAACAAGACGAGTTTAAAGAGAAGGTAATCTACATAAACCGTGTAACTAAGGTTGTTAAAGGTGGTAGAAACTTCAGATTTAGCGTTTTAGTGGTTGTTGGAGACGAAAACGGTCAAGTTGGTGTTGGAATGGCAAAAGCAATTGAAATTCCAGATGCAATCAGAAAAGCAATACAAGATGCTAAGAAGAATTTGATTACTGTACCAATGGCTAATACAACAATACCTCATGAAATAATCGGTGAATTCGGAGCTGGAAGAGTTTTAGTTAAACCAGCATCAGAAGGTACTGGAGTTATAGCTGGGGGACCTGTTCGTGCCGTACTAGAAATGGCTGGAATCAAAGACATCAGAACTAAAGTACTAGGTAGTCATAACCCAAGAAATTGTGTTAATGCTACAATTGAAGCCTTAAAAGCCCTTAAAGAACCTGAATATATAGCACAAATTAGAGGGAAATCTGTTAAGGAAATTTTAGGTTAGAGGTGATCTTATGGCAAAATTAAAAATTAAACAAACAAGAAGTTTGATCGGTAGAACTCCAAAGCAGAGAGCTACTATCAAAGCTTTAGGATTAAGAAAAATTGGTCGTGTAGTTGAAAAAGAAGATTGTCCTTCAGTTAGAGGAATGATTTTCCGTGTTAGACACATGGTAGAAGTTATAGAAGAATAATTACTATAAGGAGGTGCGAAAATGAAACTTCATGAATTAAAACCAAATCCTAATAGTACTAAGAATAGAAAAAGATTAGGTAGAGGTACTGCTACTGGACAGGGTAAAACTGCTGGTAGAGGACAGGACGGACAAAAATCACGTTCTGGCGGTGGCGTTAGACCTGGATTCCAGGGTGGCCAAATGCCTCTTTACAGAAGACTTCCAAAAAGAGGTTTTACGAACATATTTGGAACAGTATACGCAGTTATAAACGTAGATGTTTTAAACAATTTTGATGATGGAACAGAAATTACTCCAGAATTACTAAAAGAGACAGGCTTATTAAAACAACAACTTGATGGTGTAAAAGTATTAGGTAATGGAGAATTGACTAAGAAACTTACAGTAAAAGCAAATAAATTTAGTAAATCTGCAGTTGAAAAGATTGAGGCTGCCGGTGGTAAAGTAGAGGTGATTTAATTGTTTAATACAATGAAGAATGCATGGAAAATACCAGATTTAAGAAACAGAATATTATTTACTTTACTTATGATAGTTGTCTATAGATTTGGTGCAGTTATACCTGTACCATTTATAGAGCACAGCTACATTGAGCAAATGTTTAGTTCTAATTCAGGAGGTCTATTAGACTTCTTTGATCTAATGTCAGGTGGTGCATTCAAAAACTTCACCATTTTCGCTTTGAATATATATCCATATATCACAGCGTCAATTATTTTGCAACTTTTAGCTATTGCCTTCCCTAAACTTGAAGAAATTTTTAGAAGAGAAGACGGTAGAAAAAAACAAGTACAATACACTAGATATTTAACAGTTATCTTGGCTTTAATTCAAGCTGTAGCATATGCTGTTGGATTATTCAGAAATGCAATAAATCCAGTTTTAGGCGGATTTACTGCACCGATGATAGTATTGGTTCTTACAGCGGGTACAGCATTCATGATGTGGTTAGGTGAACAAATTACTGATAAAGGTATCGGTAATGGTATATCTATCTTAATCATGATAGGAATTTTAGCTAGAACACCAGTTGATATAGGAAGAATCCTATATGGTGTGAAGGCTGGATCAGTTAGTATTATAGCAGTATTAGTATTCCTAATATTTGCTTTAGTTATTGTTGCAGCTGTTATTGCAGTTCAACAAGCTGAAAGAAGAATTCCTGTTCAATACGCTAAGAGAGTAGTTGGTAGAAAAATGTATGGCGGACAAAGCACTCATATACCAATGAGAGTTTTAATGGCAGGAGTTATGCCAGTAATCTTCGCTTCAACATTCCTTGCAATTCCTCAGACTTTGAGTTTCTTTAATCCAGCTTGGAAAGAAGGAATTCAATATTGGTTCTCTATCTATGGTGGAGCAGCTAGTCCTGGACTTTGGATTTACTCAATAGTAAATGTAGTATTGATTATATTCTTTACTTATTTCTATACAGCAGTTCAATTCAATCCAGTTGAGTATGCACAGAATATGAAGGAAAATGGTGGTTTTATTCCAGGTATTAGACCAGGAAGACCAACATCTGATTACTTATCACGTGTATTAAACAGAATCACTATTGTAGGTGCTATTTGTTTAGCATTTATAGCAATTATCCCGACTTTAGTATTCTCATTTACGACTTTACAGCTAGGATTCGGAGGTACATCATTACTAATCGTAACTGGTGTTGCTTTAGAAACTGTTAAGCAAATGGAGTCACAAATGTTGATGAGACATTATAAAGGATTTTTAAAATAAGAGGAAAACAATGAGAGCTATATTATTAGGACCTCCGGGTGCAGGTAAAGGCACTCAAGCCGAAACAATTGTGAAGGAATTTAAAGTTCCACACATTTCTACTGGAGACATTTTTAGAGCAAATATTAAAAATGAAACTTCATTAGGAAAAAAAGTAAAGGATTATCTTGATAAAGGGGAATTAGTTCCTGATACATTGACAGTTGAAATTGTTGAAGACAGATTGAATCAATCTGACTGCAAAGATGGATTTTTGTTAGATGGATTTCCTAGAACTTTAGATCAAGCAAAAGCTTTAGATGAAGTTTTAGAGAAAATGGGAACTGAGTTAGACTCAGTTATCAATATCATAGTTGATTCTAAATTGTTAGTTGAAAGAGCATGTGGTAGAAGAATCTGCAAAGCTTGTGGTGCTACTTACCATGTGAGCTTCAACAAACCTAAAACTGAAGGTATTTGTGATAGATGTGGTAAACAATTATCACAGAGACCTGATGATAATGAAGAAACAGTTGCTAATAGAATCGACGTATATAATAAACAAACTGCTCCATTAATAGATTTTTATGAGAATAAAAATATTATATTAAACATTAATGGAGAGCAACCGATAAATGAAGTTGGTAAAGAAGTAGTTTCAAAATTGAGAGGTTAATATGATTATCATTAAAACTGATCACGAAGTTGAAATTATGCGCGAAGCAGGAAGAATTGTTGGTGGAGTACATGACCTAATGGCCAAGTATGTAAAACCAGGAATTACAACTGCAGAATTGGATAAAATCGCAGAAGAATTTATTCGTTCCAAAGGTGCTATTCCAACTTTTAAAGGTTACGGTGGATTTCCATCATCTATATGCGCTTCAGTAAATGAAGAAGTTGTTCATGGTATGCCTTCTGACAGAAAACTTGTCGAAGGAGATATCATTTCAGTGGACGCAGGTGCTACGCTTAATGGATATGTTGGAGATGCTGCAAGGACATTCGCTGTCGGAAAAATTAGTTCAGATACTAAGAAACTAATTGAAGTTACAAGACAAAGCTTTTTTGAAGGTTTAAAATTCGCTAAAGAAGGTTATAAACTATCTGATATTTCACATGCAGTTCAGCAATATGCTGAAAGCTATGGATTTTCAGTAGTTAGAGATTTTGTTGGTCATGGTGTTGGTAAAGAAATGCATGAAGCACCTCAGATACCCAATTTTGGACGTCCTCATAGAGGACCTAAACTCCAAAAGGGTATGGTCTTAGCAGTCGAACCTATGATTAATATGGGAACTTTCCATGTGAAGATTTTATCTAATGATTGGACTGTAGTAACTACGGATGGTAAACCATCAGCACATTATGAAAATACATTTGCTATAACAGATGGTGAACCTATGTTACTTACTGTTTTGTAATGAGGTGAAAATGGATACAACAAAGAATTTAGCCGTAGGGCAGGTTGTAAAATCCAAATCTGGCAGGGATACAGGAAATATTTATTTTGTATATCAAATAATTGATGAAACGAAAGTTTCTTTGATTGATGGGATTAGTAGAGGTTTCGAAAAGCCAAAGATTAAAAATGTCAAGCATTTGATGAAGTATAATTCAATGATAGAAATTGATTTAGGGTTGTATGGGAAAGATAAAAAATTAAACAATGCATTGGTTAAAAAGCAATTAGATGCTTTCCGAGATTGATGCATGTAAGGAATAGGAGTTGAGAAATCAATGTCTAAGAAAGATGTTATTGAAGTAGAAGGAAAAGTCATTGAAGCTCTACCTAATGCAGTGTTTAAAGTAGAACTTCAGAATGGATACCAAATTTTAGCTCATATATCAGGAAAATTGAGAATGAACTATATTAGGATATTACCTGGAGATAAGGTTGCTGTAGAGATGTCTCCATACGATCTGACAAAAGGTAGAATCACTTGGAGAAAGAAGAAGTAAGGAGGTATTACAATGAAAGTAAGACCATCAGTAAAACCAATGTGCGAGAAATGCAAAGTTATCAAGAGAAAAGGTAAAGTAATGGTAATTTGCGAAAATCCTAAGCACAAACAAAAACAAGGTTAATGGATTAGAAAAAATTATAATGAACTACGATAAAGTAGGAGGTGTAACTAAATGGCAAGAATAGCTGGTATAGACTTACCAAGAGAAAAAAGAGTTGAGATTGGTTTAACATACATATTTGGTATTGGAAGACCTAAATCTCAAGCTATCTTAGCTGCAACAGGTGTAAGCCCTGAAACAAGGGTTAAAGATTTAACTGAAGACGAGGTTGCTAAAATCAGAGCTGAAGTTGATAGAATGCCTGTTGAAGGAGATTTGAGAAGAGAAATTTCTTTAAACATAAAGAGATTAAGAGAAATAAACTGTTATAGAGGTTTAAGACACAAAAACGGATTACCTGTAAGAGGACAAAACACAAAGAACAATTCTAGAACTAGAAAAGGTCCTAAAAAAGTACAAGGTAAGAAATAAGGAGGGACTTAAGTGGCTGTAAAGAAACAAAGATCAAAAGTCAACAGAAGAACTAGAAAGAATATTGAAAGAGGTCAAGCTCATATTAAGTCAACTTTTAATAATACTTTAGTTACTTTGACAGACATGCAAGGAAATACAATTTCTTGGTGTTCATCTGGAGCTTTAGGATATAAAGGATCTAGAAAGTCAACTCCATATGCAGCTTCTATGGTTGCGGAAGATGCGGCTAAGAAAGCTATGGAACATGGACTGAAAGTAGTAGATGTATACGTAAAAGGACCTGGAGCAGGTAGAGAAGCAGCTATAAGATCATTACAAGCTGCTGGATTAGAAGTAAGTTTAATAAAAGACGTTACTCCAATTCCTCACAATGGCTGCAGACCACCAAAACGTAGAAGAGTTTAGTAAAGGCGAGGTGTTAGAATGGCAAGATATACTGGACCAGTTTGTAGACTATGTAGAAGAGAAGGAACTAAGTTATTCTTAAAGGGCGAAAGATGTAATTCTGATAAATGCTCTTTTAATAGAAGAAACTATGCTCCTGGAGATCATGGTCAAAATGGTAAAAAATTAACTGAGCACGGACTACAGTTAAGAGAGAAACAAAAAGTAAGAAGATTTTACGGTGTGCTTGAGGGACAATTCCAAGAGTATTATAACAAAGCTAATAATATGGCAGGCATCACAGGTGAAAACTTATTAAGATTATTAGAATTAAGATTTGACAATGTTGTATACAGATTAGGACTTGCAGGCTCAAGAGCTGAAGCAAGACAATTAGTAGTACATGAGCATTTCTTATTGAATGGTAAAAAAGCTGATATTCCTTCAATGATTTTACATGTTGGAGATGTTATTACAGTTAAAGATAAGAGCAAAAGCTCACCAAAATTTAAAGCTGTAATCGAAGGACATTCAAATATCGTACCTAAATGGTTACAAGTTGAACCAGAAAAATTATCTGGTAAAATTATTGCTGAACCAGCTAGAGAAGATGTTGAATTACCAATCGAGGAACATCTAATAGTTGAGTGGTACAATAAAAAATAATTAATTTTATAAAAATTATACTCTTAACAAACATTAAATCTAAGGAGGGTTAAGGATGATTGAAATAGAAAAACCTAATATTGCCTTAATTGAAAAAAATGATGAAAACACATATGGTAAGATCGTGGTTGAACCGCTTGAAAGAGGATTTGGAACTACTTTAGGAAATTCATTAAGAAGAATACTTCTTTCATCATTACCCGGAGCTGCAGTAACATCAATCAATATTCAAGGTATATTACATGAATTTTCAGCTATACCTGGAGTAAAGGAAGATGTTTCTGAAATCATTTTAAACATTAAAGATATATCGGCAAAGAAAAATGTTCCTGAGCCAGTGGAAGTATTCATTGATGCAAAAGGACCATGTGAAGTAACTGCTGGAGATATTGTTACTGGTGTAGATGTAGAAATTGTAAATAGTGATTTACACATTGCTTATCTAGAAGCCGGTGCGACTTTACAGATTGAAATGACTATGGAAAGCGGTCGAGGATATGTTGTTTCAGACAGAAACAAAAAAGAAGGTCAAGCCATAGGAAGACTTCCTATAGATTCAATTTATACTCCAGTAAAGAAAGTTAACTTTGCTGTAGAAAACACAAGAGTTGGCAACAGATCAGATTTTGATAAATTAACACTTGAAGTATGGACTGACGGAACTATCCATCCAGATGAATCCGTATCTCTAGGTGCGAAAATATTAAATGAACATCTTAACTTGTTTATTTCATTAACTGAACATATTAATAATGTTGAGATAATGGTAACTAAAGAAGTTGATGAAAAAGAAAAAGTACTTGAAATGTCAATCGACGAATTAGATTTATCTGTTCGTTCATACAACTGCTTGAAGAGAGCAGGTATTAGTTCTGTTGAAGAGCTTACTGAGAAATCTGAAGATGATATGATGAAGGTGAGAAACCTTGGTAAAAAATCATTAGAAGAAGTTCTTAAAAAGTTAGACGAATTAGGATTGTCATTGAGAAAATTAGAAAATTAGAATCAAAAGGAGGGCTGAGCATGGGAAGCCATAGAAAGCTTGGTCGTAAAACTTCACATAGAGTAGCAATGCTTAGAAATATGACTACTGAATTACTAAGAAACGGTAGAATAGTTACTACTAAGACTCGCGCAAAAGAGATTAGAAAAACTACTGAAAAAATGATTACTCTAGGTAAAAGAGGCGACTTACACGCAAGACGTCAAGCACTTGCATATATTTATGACAAAGATGTTGTATATAAATTATTTGATGAAATAGCTCCAGAATATTCTGAAAGAAACGGTGGATACACTAGAATTCTTACTACAGAACCTCGTAGAGGCGATGCATCAGAAATGGCTATAATTGAATTAGTTTAAAAAATTTACCGGACTTATGTCCGGTTTTTTTTGTCTAAAAAAAGCAGATATTACATAGAATATCTGCTGATTACATATTATAGAAATATTATTTTTTTATTTGATCATAATTGATGTGAAAAAGCTTTTAGAAGAAAACTATTATTACAGCACCATATATTAAAAATATTACTATAGAAATAAAATCTGTAAAGGTAAGCTTCAATTGTTTCATTCTAGTTCTTCCATCTCCACCGTGATAACATCTAGATTCCATTGCTACTGCTAATTCATCTGCTCTTCTGAAAGCACTTATGAAGAGTGGAACTAGTATTGGAATTAAATTTTTTGCTCTAGCGATTATTCCACCAGTTTCAAAATCCGCACCTCTAGCTTTTTGAGCCTTCATAATTTTTTCAGTCTCCTGCATTAAAGTAGGGATAAATCTGAGTGCGATAGTCATCATCATAGCTAATTCATGTGCAGGTAAGCCTATCTTCTTAAAAGGTGATAGGAGTTGTTCTATACCGTCAGTAAGCATTATAGGGCTGGTAGTTAGTGTTAGCATAGAAGTACCTACTATTAGAAGTGCTAATCTAATGCCCATAAAACTAGCTTGATAAATACCCTCTCTTGATATATCTAAAAATCCAAAACTCCAAATTGTTTCCCCTGGAGTCATAAATAGATTGATGATAAAGGTCAAGAAAATAATTAGTAAGATAGGTTTAAGACCTCTCAGAACTTGTGTGAAAGGAACTTTAGAGAGTATAATAACTAAAGCTAAAAAAGCTACAACTACTAAAAAACCAACTAGAGAATCTATAAGAAATAAAGAAACTATGAAGGCTATACTAATTAGAATTTTTGATCTAGGATCCAAAGAGTGTATAGTGGATTCTATAGGATAATGTTGACCTATCGTAAGATTTTTAAACATTTTTAGCCCCCATACCTTTATTTAAATTTTTCAGAATTGCATCTCTAACTTCTGCTATAGATATTACATCTTTAGGAATATCAAATCCTCGTGCCCTCAATTTATTGGAAATTTCAACAATTTGAGGTACGCCTAGACCAATATCAATTAATTCGTTATAATTAGTGTAAATATCTTTTGGCGTTCCACTCATTTTTATTTTACCTTGATAGAATACATACACCTTATCTACAAGTCTAGCTATATCTTCCATACTATGAGAAACTAAAACAATAGTTTGACCTGAGGTGTGCATTGCAGTGAGATTTTCAAACATTGCATTACGACCTGCAGGATCAAGTCCAGCTGCAGGTTCATCTAGTATTAAATAATCAGGTTCCATAGCTAATACTCCAGCAATTGCAACTCTTCTTTTTTGTCCCCCGCTTAGATCAAAAGGAGATAAATTTTTCACTTCATTGTAGTTGAAACCTACTTGATTTAAAGCCTTAATAACTCGTTTATTAATTTCCTCATGAGATAATCCTTGATTTTTCGGGCCAAATGCAACATCTTTTTCTACAGTTTCTTCAAATAATTGATACTCTGGATATTGAAATACTAGGCCAACCTTTGTTCTGATTTTTCTCAGACTAGATTTTTTTTCTTCTAATAATTCATCTTCCACATAAATTTTTCCTGATTTAGGTTTCTCTAAGCCGTTGAGCAATTGAATAAAAGTAGATTTACCTGAACCAGTGTGACCAATGATACCAATAAAATCACCCTTGTTTATTTCCATATCTACGTTATCCAAGGCTTTAGTTTCAAACGGTCCGCCTTCACCATATATATATACTATATTCTCTGTTTTAATTGACATAATTTATCTACCATTTCCTCTACATCTATTATATCGTTATTGATATGTACGTCATTTGCGATAAGTTCTTTTGCTAATTCTGTAACTTGAGGTACATCTAAACCTATCGACTTTAATTTATCTATATTTTTAAAAACATTTTTAGGGGAATTATTTTCTACAATATTTCCTTTATCCATTACAACAACTCTATCAGCCTGAACTGCTTCATCCATATAATGGGTTATCAAAATTATAGTTTTATTTTGATTTTTATTAAGAAATTTTATAGTATCCATAACTTCTTTTCTGCCTGAAGGATCTAACATTGCAGTTGGTTCATCTAGAATAATACATTTTGAGTCTATTGCTAGAACACCAGCAATTGCGATTCTTTGTTTTTGTCCACCTGAAAGTAAATGAGGTGGTCTACTTCTATATTCTGACATGCCTACAATTTCAAGAGCATTATCTACTGCAATACGTATATCTTCTGAGGGCATGCCAAGATTTTCCGGACCAAATGCAATATCATCCTCGACTATTGTTGCAACTAGTTGATTATCAGGGTTTTGGAAAACCATTCCTGCTGTCTGTCTTATATTCCAAAGTTTACTTTCATCTGAAGTATACATATTGTTAATTAAAACAGAACCGGACTCTGGCAATAACAAAGCATTAATTAATTTAGCTAAAGTGGATTTTCCACAACCATTATGACCTAAAATTGCTATGAATTCTCCTTCTTTTATATTTAAGGAAAGGTTTTTAAACACATAGTCTTTATCTTCATCATATTTAAATGAAACATCTTTAATTTCTATTATATTTTTCATGCATCTACCTTATTTTTTATTTGATATAATCATCTCTATATTATATCACAACTATTATATTAATCAAACTTTTTTTGAAGGCTTATTATCTATGTTAATTCATTTGAGATAAATTAAGCAGTCTTGTTAAAAGAGATTATATATGATAAAATATAAAAAATATATAGGTGGTAGTTATGAGAAATATTAAATTAACAATTGCGTATGATGGTACTGACTTTGGAGGTTGGCAAGTTCAACCTAATGCTATTACAGTACAGCAATTATTAGAAAATAGATTAGAAGAAATGTTTAGACAAAAAGTGAAGTTGGTAGCTTCTGGGAGAACAGATGCAGGTGTACATGCTTTAGGACAAGTAGCAAATTTTAAAGCAGATACTAAAATAGATATTGAGAAATTACCAATTGCTATAAATTCACATTTGAACAATGATATTAGAGTGTTTAGTGCAGAAGAAGTAGATGAAGAATTTAATTCTAGATTTAGTGCTAAAAAGAAAACGTATAAATATCAAATATATAATTCTAGAATTATGAATCCTTTTTTATCTAGATATGCATATCAAGTGCCTTATAATATGGATTATTCTAAGATTGAAGATATTAGAAAAATACTCTTAGGAGAGCATGATTTTAAAGCGTTTATGTCCTCAGGTAGTGATGTAAAAACCACAGTGAGAACTATATATGCCGTAGATTATAAATTAAAGGGCAAATTATTAGAAGTGGAAATTACTGGAAATGGATTTTTATACAACATGATTAGAATAATAATCGGAACACTAGTTGAAGTTTGTAGTGGAAAAAGAGATGTCGAGTGCTTTAGGAGAGCAATCGAAACAGGCAACAGAGAAGAACTTGGTCCTACAGCTAAGGCTTGTGGCTTGTTTTTAAAAGAGGTTATGTATTCAAATTAATTTTACAAGTTAATAAAATTATGATATAATTTAGACAAATATATTTTTAAATAAACTTATGCTATTATTAGGAGATGAATTATGGAAGTAATGGAAATAAAGAATCAGGAATTGCCATGGTTAATATTTAAAGTAAGAAAAAATAACTATGCTATAAATACTAATAAGGTAATATCAATAATGAAAATGGTAGATGAATTTATTGAAGTTCCTGATAATCAAAGCTATATTAGGGGAATTATAAATCTTAGAGGCGATATTATACCACTAATTGATTTGAAAGTTTTACTTAAGGAAAAATCGAATCACGATAGAGAAGCTGAATTTGAGAATACGATAAATAAAAAGATTCTAGAAATAAGACAATGGGTGGATACTTTTGTTGAAAAAATAGATGAGAATAAATCTTTTCATGAGGCTGGAAATTCTGATGAAAGTGAATTTGTAAAGTGGTTAATTGAATCTAGGGAAAAAGAAAAAAACTTAGAATATCATTTGAATAAAATTTTAAACTCAGTATATACTTTGTTTGGATATTCAAAAAAATATAATGACGATGTGCAAGATGGAAAAAAATTATCTAGAATAGATAAAAAAAGACTATTATTCAACATGAGAGATGATTGTGCAGAGGATATTTTTAGTATGATGAAGGAAAGTATTGCTTTATATCATAATATCATGCAGGAAATGATAATTGAATTGGAATATGAAGGAATGAAAGCCGGAATAATTGTTGATAAAGTAGACGCAATAGATAATATTGAAAAAGAATTAGGGCAAGCTAGATTAAATCCAAATATGTATGCAACAAAATTTATCGAGGGAGTTGCCAAAACTGCTAAAACTCAGCAATTAGTGTTATTGCCAAAATTAGCACATCTATTTGATTATGCTAAAACAATAGATGCTCCTACCCTATATAATGAATCGTCAGAAACAATAGATGATGACTATAATAATTTGATTTTAAATGAAAAAGAGTTGTATGATGAACCTGTTGAAATAACAGAGGAAGAATACGAAAAAATATTAAATGGTGAAAGCCTAGAATCTTCTAATGAATAATTAGAAGATTTTTTCTTTTTTGAAAAAAGATATTAAATATTTCAGCAAAATACCGATATAAAAGGTGACTAGCAATGTTAACTATTGCTATATATTGTATTAGTAAATAAGAAGAAGAATCAGAGGTGATAATATGAAAATTAATAATATTAAAAATGTATCAAATTATGGAAAGAAAATATATAAAAAGAAAGATCAAAAAGTTGAAACAGGAAAATTTGATAGTATTTTAATTTCTAGAGCAAGTAATAGAAATGAAGAAAATTCTATTGAAATTACTGAAATAAAATCTAGAATTATGAATAATATTTCTTCTGAGATGAGTGCAGAAAAATTTACATCTATTAAAAATGAAATTAAAAACGGAAGTTATGAAATAAATGCTAAAGAATTAGCAGATTTATTACTATAATAGAATTGATGGTGTATATATGAGTAAATTTGATGAATTATATAAAATATTAAAAAATCAATACGAAATATTAGATAAAAATTATGAATTAGAAGAAGAAAAATTTCAAGTTATATTAAAAGATGATTTAGATAGATTAAATGAGATAGTTCAATTAGAACAAGCTGTTTACATGAAAATACGTGGAAATGATATCAAAAGAGAAGCAATGATAAAAGATCTTAAATGTTCTAGTAAAAACTTAACTGATATTATTCAAAGCATGAACGGCGAGGAAAAGGAAAAATTCCAAAAGTTACAAGATAAACTAACAAAAATGATGAAGAAATTTAAAGATAAAAATAATGATTGTCAAGAATTGGCTGATATACGATTAAAAAGAGCAAAAGATATGATTTCAGAACTTGAAGAAAATTCAGATATTCATATCTATGATAAATCTATAAGTGCAGAAAATGGCAGTAAAAATACTTTTTCTAGAAAGATATAGAGAGGTGTAGTAGAGTATGTTAAGACCAACATTTTCAGGATTTCAAGTAGCAAGAAGAGGTATTAATAGCAGTCAGAAATTATTAGATGTGACTGGACAAAATATATCAAATATAAATACACAAGGATATACAAGACAAAGAGTTGATTTGAATTCTATTGCAGAATCAGGTGGATCTAGAAAATATTCTGGTGGTGTAGCAGGTATTGGTAGAGGTGTTATGGATATGGGTCCGTCTCAAATAAGAGATAAATTTCTAGATATAAGATACAGAGAGCAAGCATCAAAGGTTGGGAAAGAAGATGTTATTAAGAATGCACTTAGTGATTTAGAAAATGTCTTTGATGAAATGACAACAGAAGGGCTAGATGCTAAAGTTTCATATTTGAAAAGTCAATTACAGGCATTATCTCAAACACCATCAAATGAAGTTATTGAAGGCGTAGTGAAAACAGCTGCAACTATGGTAACTCATTTGTTTAATGATTACTCTAAACAAATAGAGAAAATTGCGTCTCAGCAAAGAGATTATTTACAAGAAGATGCAATTCCAGCAGTAAATAACTTGATGAAAAACATCGCAGAATTGAATGAGCAAATAAAAAGACAAAACATTCAAAATGATCCTGCTTTAGAATTAAATGATAGAAGAAATATGCTTATTGATGAGCTTTCAACATACATGAATATAGAAGTTGAGAGGACATCTGTAGATATTGGTAATGGTAAGACAGTAGAAGAATTAAATATCAAAAATATGGATATTGATGATGGTAGTGGAAATAATCTATATCTTATAAAAAATGATGAACATGCTGAATTAGGTGTGGATTATACAGATAAAGAGAATATTAAATTAAATCTTACTAAGAGTATAGATTCTAATTTTGATATAGTAACAGATCCAACAAAAGCTGATATAACAGCTGATACGAATGTTGGTAAATTAGCGGGCTATTTGAAATTTAATAATAATAAGGCCGAGTTTGTTGCAGGTACGAATGTTGATGTTAAAGATAGGGGATATCAATATTATAAAGGAATGATTGATAGTGTTGCAAATAAATTTGCAGCTGAATTTAATAAATTAAACTGTACAGATACAAATGGAGATGGAACTATAGATCCTAATTTAACTGGAGTTGCAGATGCAAGTAAAGATGATCCAAAATTTCTTTTTGAAGCAGATGGAGGAGGTAAGATTACAGCAGCTAATATTAAAATATCAGATGCCTGGAGAGATACAAATCAATCTTATGTTATAAATTCAACAGTACCTTCAGAAGGAAATGATAACACAGCAGCTAATGATAATATATTAAAAATGATAGCTCTGTTTGATAAAAATTTGGATTTTGATTCTGTTGGTGATGGCACTGGAAATCACTTGTTTGACGGAACTTTGCAACAATGTTTATCTCATACTACTACTACTTTAGGATTACAGATAAATAATACTAAAAGTTCATTCACTAATTACTTGGAGACATTGACTCAAGTAGATAAAATGAGAAGCTCAATATCAGGTGTATCGTTAGATGAAGAAGGAATAAATTTACTTACATATAATAAATCATATTCTGCAGCGTCTAGACTTATGACTACATTAGATGAAGCTTTAGATGTGCTTATTAATAGAACCGGTAGAGTAGGATTATAGGAGGCTGATTATGAGAATTACAAGTGGAATGATTACAAGTAGATATGTTAGAGATTTGAATAATGGATTATCTAATTTAAATAATTTATCAAGAAAAGTTGAAACAGGTAGAAAATTTTTTAAAGGTTCAGAAGATCCAGTTTCAGCAGTTAAAGCATATAGACTGAGAAGAGAAACAGTCTATAATGAAGATGTTAAAAAAAATATAGGTGAGGCTGATAGTCAATTGCTTAGTGCAGAAAGTTCTCTAATGGGACTTAGAAAAGGATTAACTACAGCGAAAACGCAAACACTTAAAGGAATAAACGGAACTATGTCTTCAGGAGATAGAAAGATTATAGCTACTAAACTTAGAAATATACAAGAAACAATGATAAATACTATGAATGCAGAATATGATGGTAAATATGTGTTTGGTGGTTCTAGTATGGAAAAGCCACCATTTGAAAAAAATAGTGCAGGAGATTTAATCTATAAAGGCGTAAATGTATCTAATATAACCTCATCAGACACTGCTGGCATGGCAAAATTGGATAAAATGTCTAAGGAAAGATTTTATGTGGATTTAGGTCTTAGTTTAGATCTTAATCCTGATGGTACAGTTAATGAAAACACAGTTTTTGATATATCAATGCCAGGTATAGAATTTTTAGGATATGGAAGTTCTAATGTAGATGGAAAAGAAGTGCCTAATAATCTTTACGATATAATTGGTAATATCTGTGATAATTTAGAAAATGAAAATTTCGATTTTGATGATACTAGCAAATTAATTAAACAATTTGATGATAAAGTAGGCGGAACACTTAAACAAGTTACTACAATTGGAACAAAAACTAAATATATAGATTTCTTGAAAAGTCGTGCTGATACTGAAGAATTGAATTTAGCAACAAAAACAAAAGCAGTTGAATTTATGGATCCAGCCAAAGCTATAATGGATTGGAAAATGCAAGAATATGCTTATAATTCAGCACTTTCTATGGGAAATAAAATATTACAGCCAAGTTTTCTTGATTTTATGAAATAAACTACAACATTGAATCTTACAATTATATTTTATAAATTTCCATAAAATCAGAATACTATAAATATAAAAAACAATAAAAATACTTGTATTTTTTTAGTTAGATGATATAATATAAATATAATACATATTGAAAGTGAGGTGAGATGATGGAAAGAGCAATAGAAATTAAGAGTACCCCTATGTTAATTGAGATGAAGCTGAAAAATGCAAGTTTGAAAATGTCTCATGAAAACCCAAGTTTTGAATTGACTAAGACAGAGGGC